>Ga0194055_10002468_pt1 | contig 14629 bp, 14 predicted proteins | sample SepL449m_MetaG_FD_155482 | JGI IMG/M metagenome (GOLD analysis project Ga0194055, IMG submission 155482) | Anoxic zone freshwater microbial communities from boreal shield lake in IISD Experimental Lakes Area, Ontario, Canada - Sep2016-L442-9m | ecosystem: Environmental > Aquatic > Freshwater >... | reverse complement strand
GGGGAGATCTGGTTTTAATGGGGACTTTTCTTTTCCAACTGTCGCCAGTACTTTGATTTTGTCGGAATTAATATAACCACCCACTTCGGCCCATGTGACAATCATGAATTCAACTTGGCCAGCCATTACAGCATTAAATCCAGGCCCGCCGCCCGAGTAAGGAACGTGTGTCATTTGTACACCTAGCATGGATCCAAACAATGCACCCGACATATGATGAAAGGTTCCAATGCCTGCTGAGCTGTAGTTAATTTTGCCTGGATTTTTTTTAAGATAGTCAACAAGCTCTTTGACTGAATTGACAGGTAAAGATGGATTAACAACTAAAAAAGCTTGCGACGTTGCAACCATTGAAACAGGTACAAAGTCTGTCACTGGATCGTAGGTTAATTTAGAAAATAAAACTTTAACCGATCCAAAAGTTGAGCTGCTGCCCATGACCAGGGTGTATCCATCGGGTGCAGCACGAGCGACAAAATCAGTTCCCACCATTCCAGATGCCCCTACCCTATTTTCAACAACAACAGATTGACCTAAATCTTCTTGTAATTTTTGCGCAACGATTCGAGCAGCAACGTCTGTAGTCCCGGTGGGTGCAAATGGAACGACTATTTTTATGGGTCGATTCGGCCAGTCAGTCGCAGTTTGTGAATGCGCTCGAATACCAAAGAGCGAACAAACGACAATAACTCCCAAACACAGTCTTGCACTTTTAAACATCTTGAGTGGCCTCTTTTTATCATTCATAATTGCTGAATAGGTGAGGTTAACTTGTAATGGGCTTGGGGTCCTATAGGTGTAATTACTAACAATCCTTCATTCGACAATACGTGACACCCATTGAGCTAAAAATATGCAAAAATATGTCAGAAATTTTAAATAGAAAAAATAAAGGAGATATTCTTATGAAGCGCAGAGAATTTATTTCGTCATCCGCCTTGGCTCTTGCTCCAATGCCTTTTTCTTCACTCGGCGCAGACCCTTATCCCAATCGATCCATCCGCACCTTTGTGGGCTTCCCTCCAGGCAACTCAAGCGATGTCGTGGCTCGTATTGTGACGGACGAAATGCGAAAGAGCATGGGTCAAACATTCATTATCGACAACAGGCCAGGTGCAAGCGGTACTTTGGCAGCCGAAGCCGCTGCGCGCTCAACACCCGATGGTTATTCCATGTTGGTCAGTTCTGCTGGCCCGCTTTGCGTTGCGCCGTCTATGTATCCCAAGTTGGGATATGACCCGCTAAAAGACTTTATACCCATCACACTCACCAACACAATTCCACTTGCTCTTGTGGTGAGCGCAACTTCACCGATCAAAACATTTGCAGAATTTCTCGAATCTGCAAAATCAACTGGACCAGCACTGGCCTATGCATCGAGTGGCAATGGCATCACCAACCACTTAGTCATGGAGATGCTTAAATCTGCTGCCAAGCTCAATGTGACGCATATTCCTTACAAGGGTTCAGCCGCGGCGGTCACCGACTTGATCGGCGGCAGCATTCCAGCCATGTTCGATACAACGCCTGCCCTGTTGCCACTGATTCGTGGTGGCAAGATCAGACCATTGGCCGTGACGTCAGCAAAAAGGCTGGCCGAACTGCCAGGTATTCCAACAATCGCAGAGTCTGGTTTTCCTGGATTCGAAGGCATCGCATGGAACGTTATTTTGGTTCCTCAAGGAACTCCCTCGGCTATTGTTGATCGACTGCATGCAGAAGCCTCAAAAGCACTCTTAACTCCAGAGGCGCGTGCTGGATTTCAAAATCTAGGGCTTGTTCCAAACCCTACTCCACTTGGTGAAACACAGGCATGGCTCAGAACAGAAACTGAAAAATGGGGTCGCATCGTACGTGAAGGTCGCATCGCACCCGGTTGAAAATATAGAAAGATGTGGCGCTTATTGAATTGAAGTTGAATGCAATAAGCGTATTTTTTAAATAATTTTTTTCTCGGACAAGGATTCGATTTGCTCTGCGGTGTAGCCCAATAAATCGCCATAAATCTCTTGATTATGTTCACCTAAAAGAGGTGGCGATGACACAGTCACTTTGGAGCCCGACAGTTTGATCATGTTTCCTGGCACCGTGAGTTCACCATGCTGTGGATGCGTGAAAGTTGCAAATGTACCCCTCGCACGTAAATCAGGATCATTGAATAACTCCATGGTGTCAAACACTGCACTGGCAGGAACATTTTCTTGCGCTAATATTTTCATCGCTTCGCGCTTGTCGTATTGAGCTGCCCATTCAGAAAGCATGGCGTCGATCAAATCTGAATGCTCTGCTCTAGATTTTGGCGTCTTAAATCTTGGATCTTCAACAAGTTCCTCACGCCCCATAAGCTTGCATAAATTGAGCCAATGTTTACTTCCTGCTCGAGTTGTATAAACATAAACGTAATCGTTTTCACCGCCACCCTTGCATCGATAAACCTCACTCGGTGACGTGCCACCAAAAATACTTTGATTGCCTGTGCGTGGCGCCGTCTCGCCCGACATCGCTTGAGCTGCATATGCAATGCGTGAAAAATTAATAATAGCATCTTGCATGGTCACTTCAACAACCTGACCTTTGCCCGTGGTGTTTCTCTGCATCAGCGCAGCAAGTATTCCAAGCGCACAATGCAAGCCTGTGCCTGTATCTGCAAGATTAGGACCCGGCTTGATAGGCCGCCCACCCGCCTCACCTGTGATCGATAAAGCTCCACCCGCGGCTTGAGCAATCGCATCAAACGCAAGATAATTTGCATAAGGACCTGTTGGCGAAAATCCTTTAATTCTTGCAAACACAATTTTGGGATTGATTTTTAAGACCTCTTGCGAACTAAAGCCCAATCGATCAATCACACCAGGTGCAAAATTTTCGACAAATACATCGCCCTTTTTAATTAAATCGGTGAGTAATTCTTTACCTTGCGCTGTCTTGAGATCACACGTCACACTCTTTTTATTAGTGTTGAGTTGTACAAAATAAAGCGAGTCCTTGCCACCTTCAGCACTGGAGTTTCGCCCCTGCTCGCCCTTGATCGGTGGCTCAACTTTAATCACTTCCGCGCCGAACCAGGCTAGCGTCTGCGTGCAAGACGTGCCCGCTTCGAATTGTGTGAGATCAATGATCCGAAAACCTTGAAGTGCTGTACTTTCGCTATTTAACATATTGATCTACCCGCTCAACTTTCCATATACAACTTGCGATTATTGATTTGAACCACTTATAAGCTATTTCACTCATCGTATGAGTGGCATTCATTTTTAATTTACTTCATACGTATGGGAAAGTCAATCTTAGCGTAATCCCTATATATTCAAATTCATTGCTTTAATCTTTAAGCAAACTGAATGAATCATTGATAGGTGATATTCACGCGATTGGATTTTGTGTCGATTGACTTTCAAGTGTCTGTGCTGTAAATTTAAAAGCTCATCTGTTTTTTGAAATAACAAGCACGCAGTTAAATGCATAAGGAGGACAAATGGAATCACCGGTCAGACGCGTAGTTACAGGGCACGATGCCAATGGCAAAGCCATTGTTTTAATGGATGGTCCTGCACCATTTTTCCACCAAATGCCAGCAGAACCTGATTGGCATTCCAGTGACATTTGGCGAACCGAAAGCACACCTACGTCCATCGCTTCTCGTTCAGAGGAGTCAACGCTTGGACCTCGTAGACAAATGCCAACTCGCAACGGCACCGTTGTTCGCATCAACAGCTTCCCCCCAGAAGCCAAATATGTCGCCAACATGACTCCTGAAGAAGCTCGAAAAGCATTTGCGGCTCTTGGAAATGAAAAAGCATCCACATTTGGTCGAGGTGGGCGTCATCCCATGATGCACAGAACTGAAACCATTGACTACGCCATCATTCTTTCAGGTGAGATCGATATGCTGCTCGATGACAAAGATGTTCACCTCAAAGAAGGTGATGTGGTTGTTCAATGTGGCACCAATCACGCTTGGGTCAATCGATCAAATAAACCTTGCAAAGTTGCATTTATCCTCATTGATGGGAAATTTGATGCAGAGTTGAAAGACTCACTTGATCAATACCATCTTAAATCTACTTGAAAACCATAGGATAGATAATGACAACCATTATTCAACGATTCAATCTCGCACTTTCTTTCATCTTTGTTGGTGCGATTGCGCTGAGTTCAACAATATTATCTGCTCAAACCTATCCGTCTAAATCAGTGCGTTTGGTTGTTCCGTATGCCGCAGGTGGTGCAACTGATATGGTGGCTCGCTTGCTCGCTGTTAGGCTGCAAGAGGTGATGGGCCAACCATTCGTTGTTGATAATCGCGCTGGAGCCAATGGCAACATCGGTTCAGATTTTGTCGCAAAGTCACCCGCTGATGGGTACACACTCATGGTTGCCGATCTGGGTACTTTCACAAGTGGTGCTGCTGTCTACCCCAACCTGCCTTTTGATCCTTTGAATGACTTCACACCCATCACAATGTTGCTCGGTTCTCCTTATGGATTAGCAATCAATCCATCATTACCTGTTAACAACGTCAAAGAATTATTGGCCTATGCCAAAGCTAACCCAGGTAAATTCAACTATGCCATGCTTGGAAATGGTAGCGCATCTCACCTTGCTGGAATCGAACTAAGCGCCTTGGCTGGAGTACCAATGACATTCGTACCGTATAAAGGTGGATCGCCTGCTTTAACTGATGTTGCTGGAGGACAAGCGCAAGCATTGTCCATTGCGATGCTTTCAACCTATCCATTTGTAAAAAGTGGAAAAATTAAATTGGTCGGCGTTATGAGTCGAGAGCGTTTAAGTTTTTTACCTGATATCCCAACTGTTGCAGAGTCGGGCTTTCCTGGATACGTTGCAGGACAGTGGCAAGCCCTTTATGCACCCAAGGGTCTTCCAAAGGAAATCGCTGACAAACTCCGAACAGAAGTAATCAAGTTTCTATCATCGGCTGAAATTAAAAAACGCTTTGCTGATCAAGGTGCTGAAGTGATCACAAGTACACCCGAAGAACTTGCACGCTTTGTTTCGGACGAAAAAGCCAAGTTTGTGCGTCTCGTCAAGGATCACAACATCAAAGTTGATTGAAAATTTTGATCCTGATTGAATCAGGCAATCTGTGAAATTTTCAGCTTACAAGTTTTTTAGGATCAATGCGCGAAACCCATTCACGCCATTTGCGTCTGTCTTCGCGCAAAAAGATATTGAATTGCTCGGGTGCAACACTTGGATTTGGATCAAAACCCGCAGGGAGTAATACATTGTCTGTGTATTCCTTGGTCGCAACAATGCTCCATACAGTTGATGATATTTTTTTAGTGATTTCAACGGGCGTTGCAACAGGCGCAAATAGACCAAACCAAGCACCCACATTGAAATCGGGTACGCCTGCTTCTTCAAATGTCGGTACGTTTGGAAGCGTTGGATGTCTCTTCGGGTTTGTCCATCCCAACGCCTTTAATCGGCCAGAAGCAATATGCTGGGCGGGTAGTGCAATCGCAGCAAACATCACTTGCGTACTGCCTGACAGCAGTCCATTAAAAGCGGGGCCTATACCTTGATAAGGAACGTGCAACATGTCGAGACCAAAACGCATCAATAAATTTTCCATTGCAATGTGGTGTTGACCACCGATGCCGCCAGTTGCATAAGACAATTTGCCAGGGTTGGCTTTGACGTACTTAATAAACTCTTGCAATGTATTGGCTGGGAAATTGGCAGGAGTGATTAAGAGAAATGATGCCTGCGCAATCAGACCCAAAGGTATGAAGTCCTTGTCAGGGTCGTATTGCATCGGCGTATTTAGCGCTGGAAGAATGGAGAAAGGCGTATCGTTTGCTAAAAGTAAGTTGTAACCATCGGGCAGCGAGCGCGCTATAAAAGTTGTTCCAAGCATCAGTGAGGCACCTGGCTTGTTGTCAATAAAAAATGGTTGCCCAAGAGTGGGTTGCACTCGCAAACTCAGAGGCCTGATCACGGTATCAAAAGCGCTCCCCGGTGGTACTGGAATGACCACTCGAATAGGTCTGTTTGGATAAGCACCGGGAGTTTGTGCATGTGCAGCAGATAAAACCGCAGAACTTAAACCCGTTAAAGCAAAAGTGCTGCTTGCTATTGAGCCGAGCGCACTGCGGCGTGAAACGTCATGATTCATAAAACTACTTTCAATAAAAAAAAACTTGGGATACAAAACCCCTCTATTATGATTGAATCAAATCTGCTGCGAATTCTTTTGAATTTGCTTTTTGCGCTTAGAAAGTATCCATGCGGAATTAATGCCTGTGATCACCATAATTGGCCACAGCCATGTACAAATCATGACTCAAAAAATACGACTTTTAAGTAACGAGGTTTGATCTGAATCCTCTGACTTGTGTGGCCCTTCGCTAAACAAGTGCCGCTTTGAAAAAGTGACAAACCCAAAACAGGCCCCCACGAAGAGGAATAAGCAGATACCTATATTTACGTCTGTCATGTTTAACTTTCATGGAATGATTGAATGACACAAGCTGTCACATCCAGGACAGTGCAGCAGGTTTAAACCAGATTTTTTATTGTTTTATTGCATTCATATTACACTGCCTTTCGATGGATTCAAAGCAATCGAATTCCAATAAAAATATATTAGATAGATAAATCCTTGCTTTACTAGTTAAAACGAATGTTGTATATTTCAAGAATGAGAAAATCTCATGATTAGCTCACTCAAACTTACTAACTTTGGCAATTCTGTTGGCATCATTCTTCCCAAAGAAATTCTGAACATACTCACGGTTTATAAGGGAGACACCCTATATGTTGTGGAAACATCCGAAGAACATCTGATTGCTTGGTTTGAATCAGTTTCAAAAAGGATTTAAAGACTCACCCCTATTTAGGTCGATTGACCAACACAATACCAACAGCCACGCCAAATATAGCAACGCCTAATCTCACGGTCCACGCCTCACCCAACCACAGGTGAGCAATCAACAAACCAAATATCGGCGATAAAAAAGAAAACGATGTGATTCGAGTGACTGGGTATCGAGCCATCAACCACATCCAAATTAATATGGTCACAAAAGCACCCAATACGGATTGAGCAGCGATCGACGCCCAAGCCCATGAGGGCGCGCTCCAATTCCAAGTCTCACCCAAGGCCAAAGAAACAAGGGGCAAAATAAGTGCGCTGCCGCCGAGTTGGTAGATGAGCATTTTTTCGGCGCCTACATGAACCAATCGTGTCGTGCGCAAGGTTAATGTGGTTAAGCCCCACAAAGCACCAGCAAGCACACCCAGTAAATCGCCGCGCCATTGATAGGGATGGTCCGTCTGAACATTCCAACCCTCTTGCAAGGCCAAGCCCACAGATCCAAAAGCCAAACAAAGTCCAACCCACTGCAATAAATTCAATCGCTCAGAACGAATACGCAATGGCACACACACGGCGACCCAAAATGGCGATGTATATAAAAAAATTGTTAAGCGAGATGCACTCGTGTCAATCAAACCTATATAAATACAGACAAACTCAAATGCAAACAAAGTGCCGGCCATCAAACCGGGCCACAAGCTTCCATCGCGTTGCCACAAAGCAATTCCCCGCAAGCGACACCAAATCAGTAGACACAATGCCCCAACAACCATGCGCAACGATGCTTGAAACACGGGAGCCATCGCGGGCAATGTGAGCTTAATCAGCACCTGCTGAAAACCCCACACAAAACAACAGCCAATCAGCAATCCAATGGCCGTTGCATCAAGGTGTGTGCGTCGCTCAGAAATAGTGGACATAAAAGGATGGGTTCGATATAAACTGTTAACTATATATGAACAAACCTCAGGCGTTGATCATTGGTGGTTCCATGGCAGGGCTTTTTGCTGCAAACCTGTTACATCGTGCGGGATGGCAGATTCAAGTATTGGAAAAATCAACTACGCCACTCACAAGCAGAGGCACTGGAATTGCAACCCATGCGGGGCTGATGAAAGTCATGGAGCTTGCGGGTGCACGATTTGGAGAAGAATTAGGTGTGCCTATTCATACGCGCAAAGCATTTGATGCGCAGGGTAATATTATTTCGCAGCTACAGACTCAACAGGTGATGGCGTCTTGGTCTCGCTTATTGAGTTTTTTATTAGAAGCAATACCTAACCATTTGTATCACATAGGCAAAGCGGTAACAAGAATAGATCCAGGTAATGAAACCAATCGGGCCGTTGTGCATCTTGCGAACGGAAAAACTTTGGAGGCCGACTTGGTGGTGGCTGCAGACGGCTACAGATCTTGGTCGCGCCAACACTTATTTGATGCGCCTGCCCCAATATACGCTGGCTATGTTGCTTGGCGCGCCATGTTGCAATTGGTTCGATTAGATCCAGCGCATCAGGCTTTGTTGCATGATGGAATGATGATTTCGCAGCTCCCGGGTGACCAAATTTTAGGATATCCAGTGATGCCGTCCAATCACAATCATGATGTTCATATCAACATCGTGTGGTATCGAAAAACAAATACGACATCTTTAAAAAATTTATTAACTGACGAAAAAGGAATTGAGCATAGAGATGGCATACCACCCAAACTGATTCGAACCGATGTATTGAATGAATTAAAACAACAAGCAAAAAATACATTGCATCCCTCTTGGGCGCAAATTATTCAATTAGCACCTGAGCATTTTATTCAACCAATTTTTGATAGCATAACAAACAGCATGGCTTTGTCGCGTGTTGCATTAATAGGTGACGCTGCATTTATATCCAGACCCCATATTGGCCAAGGCGTGACTAAAGCCGCGGGCGACGCTTTGTGTTTGGTTAAGAGTCTTCAATTACAAAACAATGATGTCGTGTCTGCACTGCAATCGTTTTCAACGCAAAGAGTGGCAATTGGACACAAGGTGATTCAATACGCACAAAGATTAGGCTCCGTCATCTCTCAACCAGAGGGTGAACTCGCCAAATGGTGTCTTTATTACAGTGATGTTGCCAATGTCGTGAGAGACACCGCCGTTGAATTAGAGGGCGTGGCACATCAATTTTAATCAGGCTTAATATTACCTGATCGAACCACAGCGCCCCATTTGCTCGACTCTTTCATGTAAAAAGAATTGAATTCAGCGGGAGTTCCACCCAATACGATTGCCCCAAAAGACTCGAGTTTTGCAATCACTTCTGGAGTCTTCAGCGCAGCATTGACCGCTTGATTAAAACGCATCATGACTGGCTCTGGAATATTGACAGGACCAAAAATACCCCACCAAACTGCAACATTGAAATCAGGCACGCCTTGCTCCGCAAAGGTGGCCACATTGGGCAAAGTAGCACTGCGCTCTGAACTAGCTGAACCCAATGCTTTTAAGGTGCCCGCTTTGAGGTGAGGCAATGCATTGAGTTGATTGGTAAAGAAAAGTTGAACTTGACCGCTTAACAAATCATTCATCGCAGGCGCGCCACCCCGATAAGGAATATGTTTAATCGATGTACCCACGCGAATATTAAACATCGCAGCAGCTAAATGTTCTGTCGTTCCGCCACCGCCAGAAGCAAAGTTGAGCTTGTCGGGATTGGCCTTGGCTAATGCAATCAATTCGGAGACGTTGTTTGCAGCAACGGAAGGATGTGCAATTAAAACGGTAGGAACTTGCCCCGCCAAAACAACAGGTGCTAAGTCTTTGTCGGGGTTGTAGTTTAAATTTGAATACAAACTACCATTGACTGAATTACCCGTTGATCCCATTAAAAATGTGTAGCCATCCGGTGCAGATTTGGCGACAAATGACGCAGCCAAATTTCCGCCTGCGCCTGTTTTGTTTTCAACAACCACCGATTGACCTAATCGCGTCGTCAAATCATTGGCAATAATTCTTCCAACCACATCAACCGCCCCACCCGCGCCAAATGGCACAATTAATTTAATGGGTTTATTGGGGTAAGGTTGCGCCAGAGAAAGTGGACTTGTTAACGCCAAAACGCCCCATACAAAAAACAATCTTTGAATACAAACAGCAAAAAAATTTGAATAGAAGAAAAAAATCTGCTTCATACATTCTCCAAAAAATTAAAGAGCACTCAATTCATGACATTTAGACTTCACTGTTCCAATAATTGTCCAGTTTTGCTGATGTAGCCCTTGGCCATGAGTTCGGCCTGAGCCTCGGGTGAAAATTCTGCTTGGGGAGTGTTGCCTGCAATCACAAACATCAAGCGATGCGTGCGATTGGGCTCGTTATGGGTTACGTTTTCAAATCGTCTTTGAACGCCAGGCGGAAATGAAATCACTTCACATGGATCGAGTTCAAAAAATTCAACATGACCATCGAGCTCCCATGAACAACGCCAACGTCCACTGATCGGCATAAAAGTTTCATTGGTATCGTGGTTATGCATCATGGGGCCGTGTCCTGGAAGCGCATCACAAAAACCCAAATTAAATCCTTCATTGATTTTGATCGCTGCATTTTCTGCTGCTTGCGCACCAACAGGCGAGACGAGTGTTGGGTCACCTTCGGGAGGTTGAAAACCAATGATGTTAATGAGAGTACGGGTTGCACTCGGGTAGCGACTATCGGGCAGGCCGCCATCAAATCCTTTTTGATCCGATTTGAGCGCGACACGTCGACGCATCTCTTCAACGGTGACTCTTTTGGTAGGAATTTTGTTCATGATGTTGTACTTTGAATAAAAACGATCGACTGTGCACGTCAAGTCTTGCCTGAACCCATCCTAAAGGATTTTTATAAATATCGTCAATCAAGTATGACCCTAATGAACAATATGGCGTTGAACATGCATTCATCAGAGCCTCTTCTGAACTAAATACAGAATAATTTAATCCTTTCGGATGACAAAATGTCTATAAATCTAATTGAATTATTTTTGAAAAGGCCGACAATTCAAATGACTATCAACGCTTCATCTTTTCTTGATTGGGAACTTATGAAAATCATTCGACAATTTTTATGCATCACTGCAGTTTTGTTTGGAACATTAACATGGGCACAAACAGATTTTCCTAATAAACCGATTCGTTTACTCATACCCTTCCCACCTGGGGGCGGCACTGATTTTGTGTCGCGCGTTGTAGGCAGCAAACTAGCAGAAACAACGAAATGGGCTGTGATACTCGAAAACATGCCGGGTGCAGGTGGTAATTTAGCCATTGCTGCAGCGGCCAAGGCTGCACCCGATGGTTACACCATTGTGATGGGGCAAAGCGACAACATGATGCTCGGTCCTTGGCTTTATCCCAACGTGGGCTATGACACGATCAAAAGTTTTACGCCTATTATTCAAGCCACTGTGGCACCACTGGCTATCGTGAGCAATGCACAACCTGTTGGCCAACAGCATCGAATTCAAACTCCCGCTGATATGGTGGCCAAAGGCAAAACTGAAAAAGGTTTTACCTGGGCCTCTGCGGGCAATGGAACCGTGGGGCATCTCTACACAGAACAATTCAAACAAGCAACACAAACAAAACTGCTTCACGTGCCCTACAAAGGCGCTGCACCTGCATTAAACGATGTCATTGGGGGATCCGTGGACATGGCCATTTTGTCTGTGCCCTCTGTACTGCCTTTGGTTAACGGTGGCAAACTCAAACCCGTTGCAATTACAACAATCAAACGCTCTCCCATGCTCCCCGACACTCCAACCTTGGATGAGGCAGGAATCAAAGGTATTGATGTAGGAATATGGCTAGGTTTATTTGCACCAGTGGGTACACCACCAGCAGTTGTCGCTCGACTCAATGCCGAGATCAACAAAGTTTTAGCGATGCCAGATGTACGAGAAAAAATTGCAAATGGGGGTGCCACTGCAGTGGGCGGCACATCCGAAGAATTTGCTCAATTTGTTCGTACCGACTATGCGCGCTGGGGCAAAGTCGCCAAAGAATCCAATATCAAAATTGATTGATTGATTCAGCGTGAAGTGGGACTCATCCCACCGCGCGTTGAACCGATTCCAACGATGAAAGTTTGAGCCGCGGGCCTGAACGCATAAATTGACCTGGCAGTTCGCGCTTCATCAAGTCTTGTACGCGCATGGCGATTGAAGCCAGTTTTTCTAAGTCGATACCTGTTTCATAGCCACATTCGTGGAGTAAATAAACCAAATCTTCTGTACAGATATTGCCTGTTGCACCTGGTGCAAATGGACAACCACCCAGGCCACCAAATGAAGATTCGTATTCACGAATACCGAGTTCAAGTCCATTCATCACGTTGGCCAAACCAATGCCACGGGTGTTGTGAAAGTGAAGCGCAATTACCGCTTGTGGATGACGCGACCTGATTGCATCTACCACTCTTGTCACCACAGGCGGCGTGGCCATACCCGTTGTATCTCCTAAACTGATGTTGCGTACACCATCAGCGATGTATGCATCGATGATCTTGAGAATGTTTTCAATCTTGACGTCGCCTTCAAACGGACAACCAAATGCAGTAGCGACTGCACCACGCAATGAGATGCCGAATTTTTTGGCAATGGGTGCAAATTCATTGAAGTCTGCAATGGCTGCATCGATGGATTTATTTAAATTGGCTTGGCAATGAGTTTCGGATGCAGAAATAAACGAAGCCATCATGTCGACCTTGGCTGCAGCTGCCCGCTCGGCACCTCGAGCGTTGGGCACCAATGCAGTGATTCGTACACCAGGTTTGCGAACAATCATGTCCATGAGTTGAGCGGCATCGGCCAATTGAGGCACAGCACGCGGTGAAACAAAGGACGTGGCTTCAACACTCTTCACACCCGCATCAATCAGTGCGTTGATTAAATCGGCTTTTGACTGTGTGGGGATGAATTCTTTTTCGGCTTGAAAACCGTCACGGGTGCCAACTTCGGTGATGAGTACAAAACGATCATTGTTAGATTTGGGTTGGTACGACATATCAAAGTCCTATTTGAAAAAAAATGAAAACTAAATCACACCACGCGCGCGCAGTTCATGAATTTGTTGGGTATTAAAACCCAGTTCTGTCAATATAGCATCAGTATCTGCACCTAGCACGGGCGGGGGGCGATGGACGCGACAGGGCTCATCTGTGAATTTAATTGGAAAACCCAAGACATCGAGCTTGCCGTGCTGTGGATGATCAATCGTCATGCGCATTTGTTGGTGCTGCGTTTGTGGGTCCTCAAACACCTGCCCCATGTCTAAAACCTTACCGCATGGAATTCCCGCTCGGTTGATCGCATCTATCCAATGAGCAACCGATTGTTTTTTGGTCTGCAAATTGATCTCGGCGTTGATCGCCAAACGATGAAGGTAGCGATCGTCATTGGTTTGAAAGTCGGGATGATCGCGAAGATGGCCTAAATCGAGTGCATCAAGCAGTTTGAAATAAAACCTATCGTTGGATGGAGCAATTGCAATTTGACCATCTGACGCTTCAAATAATCCGTAGGGTGACGCTAAGCTGTGATCATTACCCGTTCTCTTGGGTATCTTTTCATTGGCAAAGTAATTGGTAGCCAAAAAAGCCAACATGCTGGTCATGCCATCGGTGAGTGCAGTGGCGATTTCTTCGCCCTCGCCTGTTCGGTTGCGACGAACCAATGCAGCCAATATACCCATCGCTGCTTGCTGGCCTGCCACCAAATCAGAAATCGGTGGGCCCGCGCGCATCGGTGGGCCTTCTTCAAAACCTGTCACACTCATAAACCCGCTCATTGCTTGTGCGATGAAGTCAAATGAAGGCCTGTCAGTGTATGGTCCCGTTAAACCAAAGCCCGTGACATGACAGCTGATGATGTCAGGCTTGAGAGCCATCAACTCTGCTCGACCTAAACCCATTTTCTCCATCACGCCAGGACGATAGTTGTTAACGATTACATCGGCTTGTCGAATCAATGATCGCAAAATATCCATGCCCTCTTTGGTACGAAGGGCCAGTGTGAGTGAGCGTTTATTGCGATTGAAACTTGCGAAGTAAAGTGAATAACCATTGACAGATGCGCCTTGTTTTCTGACAGGATCGCCATCGAATGGGTCTTCGATCTTGATGACTTCAGCACCCATGTCCGCTAAAAACATCGAACAAAAAGGTCCTGCAAGTATGCGCGTCAAATCGACTACGCGAATTCCTTCAAGTTGCATCTGAGTTGTCTTTTACAATAATTTCATTCAGCTTCAACACCCGCTGCTTTTAAAATTTTCCCCATCAACGGTGACTCTGATCGAATTGTTTCTGCAACTTTATTGGGCGTGCTATGAAGAGGTGCAACACCCAACTTGCCCAAAGTTTCACGAACATCATTCAATTGCATGATCTTGCCGAGCTCCAAGTTGATGCGATTAATAATTTCTGTAGGCGTTCCTTTGGGTGCAACGATAGACCACCACACACCCGATTCAAAACCTAGCACACCCGACTCAATCATCGTGGGTACATCGGGCAATGCAACGGATCGCTGAACGCTGGTTACTGCAATTGCTCGCAACTTACCGCTTTTAATATGCGGCATCGCAGGCACCATATCTGAGAATACCATTTGTATTTGACCTCCCAATACATCAGTTACTGCTTGTATTGTTCCTTTGTAAGGGATGTGAACAATGTTGACGCCAACCGCACTTTTATACATTTCACCGCTGATGTGCGATTGAATTCCTTTACCACCCGAACCGAAATTGAGTTTGCCTGGA
>Ga0194055_10002467_pt1 | contig 14632 bp, 19 predicted proteins | sample SepL449m_MetaG_FD_155482 | JGI IMG/M metagenome (GOLD analysis project Ga0194055, IMG submission 155482) | Anoxic zone freshwater microbial communities from boreal shield lake in IISD Experimental Lakes Area, Ontario, Canada - Sep2016-L442-9m | ecosystem: Environmental > Aquatic > Freshwater >... | reverse complement strand
GGTCAGCCCCTATGCCGATGACCTGCGACATGCCATTCCGATGACGCGAGACACCCCATTCCGATGTGCTGAGCCAGGACACTGCCTAGGGCACGTTGTGACGTCGCAGGTCAGAGGCGGTTTTTACGTGAAGTTCCGCTCGACGAGGTCGGGTGGGCGAGGTGCTGTGTCGTCTCGCTTGGTGGTGCGCACTTTCTTGGCCCTTCGAACGCCATAAAGGCTCTCGTTTCTCATCAAGCGAGCCACCTGGTCGCGTCCCACGTCGTGGCCTGCTCGGCGCATGTCCTTCCACATCTTTCGCGCGCCGTAGACGGAGAAGTTGGCAGCGTGGATGTCCCGCAGCGACTGGCCCAACACGGCGTCACTCAGTGATCTCGCCGGTGGAGGCCGTGATTTCGATGCGTAGTAAGTGCTCGGAGCAACTGCGAGAACTTCGCAGATGGGCTCGACTCCGAACTCTTCGCGGTATTGATCGATGTAATCGACCATCACCTCTGTGGGCGGTCGAGCTCCGCCGCGAAGAAAGCCGAAGCGCTCTTCAAATCGCATTGGCTCGCCGCAGTTCCTTGTTCTCTTGCTCGAGCTCCGCGATCCGCTGCTTGTCAGCCGTCGTGACACCGCCGACGAGCCCATCGCCAATGTCGGCTTGGCGAACTTAGGCCTTCAGACTTTCAGGCCCGTATCCGAGCTGATGAGCGACCCGCTGCACGATCCCGCGTGAGGTTCCGAGTTCATCACGAAGCGTCCGCACGAGACGGACTGCTTGTGCCTTTTCCTCAGGTGAGTAGCGCCTCGACTGCGGGCTTCTTCGTTGGTTGTTGTTCCCCATAGCTCCATCCTTGTTTCCAAAGTCTGGAGCCTCCAACTTTCCCAGTGCGATTCATATCTCCTCAACGGCGGTGCATGGATTGCCCCCATTTCTCCTGAACTAATCTCAACGAGCGCCGGCGCTTATATGGGCAGCGTTCAGGTGGGCGATAACTCAGGCGCCAGTGGCACGATGCAGATCGTCGGCACCGCAGCCCCGTCGGTCAAAGCGATGTCCGTGGACGTACCGAGCGTCGGAACCGTGGTCGCGACAATCGCGGCTGGCTACTACTCGCTGTCTATCCCGAACTCATTGATCGGGTCTAGCGCCGAACCCTGGAACGCGACGATCACGCTCGACGATGGCTCCGTCAGGCATCAAGCACTAGCCCAGCAATCTGTCTTCGCGATTAGTCCCGCCACTCCCTGAAAATCGCATCTCAGCCGACCCATAAGATCCTGCTCACGAGTAGATTGACTCTCGTGAGCAGGATCTTTACGACGAACGTGAGTTCGGTTTACCCGCACTACGTCAACAAGGTGGAGACAAAGGGGCGCACGGTTGCCGAACTAGACGAGGTGATCTGCTGGCTAACCGGCCTCACGCCTGCCCAACTGAAGCGTGAGTTAAGGGCCGATACGACCTTTGAAGACTTCTTCGATTCGTCAACACTGAATCCGAACGCTTCGCTGATCACCGGAACGGTGTGTGGTGTGCGAGTTGAGAATGTAGAAGATCCGCTGATGCAGAAGATTCGCTATCTCGACAAGCTTGTCGACGAATTAGCCAAGGGCAGACCGATGGAGAAAATCCTCCGCAGCTAAGCGATGGTCAGGCAACGGCCTTTGGCGTGAGTTGAACAGTCAACGTGGAGTCGAACGCTATCGCGATTCGTTCAAGGATCGGCAATGTGGGCGTAGTGCCGCCAGCCTCAAAACGGGCAATCGCCGGCTGACTCATACCAGTCAAAGCAGACAACTCTCGCTGACTCCAACCGCGTTCCTCGCGCATCGAGCGAACCTGCTCCCCAAGTTCGAACGCGAGTTTCGCAGCCGCGTATGCCGCCTCCGCAGCCGAGTCACCACTGCGAGCGGCCTTCACCTCATCCCAAGATGTAATCGACATCAGTCCTCCTCAACTATGTGGTTTGCCGCAATGCACCTGTGCATCGCAGCCGCTGCTCTGGCGACCTCCGCTTTTTCTTTGCCCTTGGTCTTGGCAAACACCGTGAGCAGAATGATTCGACGCCCTGGTGCGATCCAGTAAGTCAGTCGCATTGCTGTGCGGCCAAGATAGAAACGCAGTTCACGCAACTTGCCATCTAATTGCTTGGTGTACGGCTCAGAAAGCAGCGCACCTCGCTCAGCCAACAGATCAACGTAGAACGCGACATGACCGAACTCCGAGCCAGAAAGCCTCTCAAGCCAGTCCCGGACTTCGCTCTCTAACTCGATCGTGCCCCAAGACATACCATCAATGGTATCAGACGAACAACCAATCCCGAACACCTAAAGGATTCAAAGTTCAGAAAATCAGAATGTCCCCGGACATTACGCAGGGCCGACGAGGGGTCCGTCAGCCACCTACCGGTGGCTTCCTCCCAAGTCCCCGAGCGTTCAAAATCCGAATAAACATGAGGGCGGGGATCAACCCGTCCTCATTTTTATTTGGGCCGACGAGGGGACTTGAACCCCTAACCCCCTGATTGCAAATCAAGTCGGTCAACTACGTAGTCGAGGTGTCCGATCGAACAGGTCCGGGGTCTATCGGCCTTGGATATGTGCACTGGCCGGAACGCTTTGTCACCGGCGATCTCGAACGGGCCGAGTGGACGTCAGCCGTCCTGCCGTGGCTAGTGGTAGGTACCGGCCCACACTTCGGTGAAGTGTTCGGGCGCATCCAAGGTTGGGCGACCATCCGCGGGTAAGGCTGACATGACCGCAGCCATCGCGGTCTTCGTGTTCTTGCATGTTCCCCAGGCGGCCCAGTTTTCCGGTGTGAAACCGTCCACGATTATCAGCACGACGGTTGGATCGTCGATGCTCTGCAACCGGCGCACTGTGGCTTCGGCTCGACAGGGGCTCCCGGCCGCACACAATTCTGCATGCAACCCCTCCACCTGGGTGAGGGCTTCTATATGCGCAGCGACATCGCTAACCCCGGAATGCCGGATGACCATGACTGCCATAGCGGTGTCTCATTTCATGAGCGCCACCTGATGCGGCGATGATCCACAACCTAGGGGTCGTGACCGGCAATAGATACGTGCCCAATGCAGTCGCCTGACTCACGACCTGGTCGTGGCCACTTCTGTGACTGGCTCAAAGTGTTGAGGGCTCAGCGTTTCGCTGCACGGTAGGTCGGTGTCAGCGGCTCATGTCAGCTTGGCCCGCCTTTGCCGTGGCTTTATGAGCTGACACTCTTGGTGGATCAGGGCAAGCAGCCAGACAGTCGTGGTCGCATCGCGGTCCACTAGTCGTTCCACCCAGATTCCTGTAGATGTTTCTCATGGGCTTATAGGGGCGTCACCTGCACCGGTTCGGTGGCATCCAAACGTGGGGTTACGTGATGTCCATCTGCGGACCAATCTTGCTCAAAATCTGCTGGGCACGGTGCTCCGCCCGGTGCTGGTCATGGCATCTGAAGGAGGTCATGAAGGTTGCGTTGGAGTAGGGGTTGTGTCTGTGGTCTCCTGTTTACACTGCGAGCGTCAGCGAGTGAAATGAAAGGTGCAAGTCTCAGTGCGACTCTTTAAGGGGTCGCCCACGATTGGTTGGTAGTGGATGGGCAAGCCCCTGAGGGGCTTGCTGAGCAGGATCTACGAGTAGACCCGCCGGCGCCGAATCGGCGCGAAGCCATCATTATCTTTCAACGTCTTGTCGATGCAGAGGAACCCGTCCACAGTGTTGGGGTCATACCCGACGAAGCGATTCGCGAGTCTGGGTGGGTGGAAAGGCCACGGCTCCCAACAGTTGCGCAAGAAGAGCTTCAGCCCGTTTCAACCGGCGGCATTCAGGAGAGAAGAATGGCTGGCTGCGCACGGCAAACCAAGACGGTCGGGGGTATTGATGCTGCCGTTGGCGTTCCTCACCCAACGACGTAGTGGAGTGCATGGCCGCTAGGCGCCTTCGAGGCGAGTTGCGCTACACCTTGAATCGGCAGAAGGCTGGATCCGGCGGCATGGTCAGAATGAGAACCACCATTGCGGAATTGATTCTCTGTGGCTTCGTGGCCCGCATATAACGAGCATCGGTCAAGGGACTGGGCCGAATCCAAAGTTGGCTCAGGCGCCTCGCGATTCATAATCCACCGACGGGAGGTGGTCAACACTCTTACCCATGGGTCACCGTAAATTAAAACCCCCCGGGTCAAGTTCTGGCTATGACGGTTCCTTGGCACTTGTCGTTGGCGCGTGCTGGCCTTTAGGCGAGGTAGATGTCTGCCAGCATCCTTCTGACCACCACCGCCAGCCCTGCGTGCATCGAGCGCCCGGGAAAACACTTCAGAGAAAATCCGAAATCTGGTTCGAGCGCGATGGTCGCTGGAGCAGACATGCAGGTGATCGAGACTCGGCGCCACCTAGTGGTGAGCGAATCGTCTTGCTTGCAGGATCGACGAGTAGAGCTGGCATATTTGCCAGCACCTTCCCGGCTTATGCCACGACGATCTCAGGCCTCACCCAGGCCTCACTTTGGCCTCAAACCACACAGTAATGGCCAGTAACGGTCTGCAATGGAATCGCCCAGATCGCAAGTCCTGCAATGGTTTTCCAGAACAATCCGCAGGTCACAGAAGTGCTCTGAGGGGTTTTCTAAGCCGTGGGTCGCAGGTTCGATTCCTGCCTAGGGCACGTTGTGACTTCGCAGGTCAGAGGCGGTTCACCCGGGGGTCCTCGAAGGTGAGGGCCAGATAGATCTGCGAACTCTCCATCGTCGAGTCAACATCTTCGAGTCAACGCACTACTCGTCCGCAAGCCCAAGTGCGGGGCGGCCGCTTGCCCCTTGTTTGGGCAGCGTCGCATAAACCGCCACGCGTGGCAGATCGATGTGATTGCCCGAGAGCGGATCCAGCTTCATGAATCGATACTCGAAGATCTCTTCCCCGTGGGGAATCCTCATTCAAGAAGTGCCGGGAGATGACTAGATGAGGTTCTCGGGCAGACCGATCCGGTTGAAACGCAAGGCCGCCGCCTCGACATGGCGGCGGCCGTTCGAGAGCGAGAAGCCCGCATGGCCAGGGAGTAGTGCATCAAACTCCAGGCTCGCAAGCTTGTTCATTGATGCCGCGCATGCCTGGAGATTCGCATCCGGCACATTCTGCAAAAGAATCTTTCCACCGACGAAGACCTGGTCGCCGCTGAACAGATAGCTAGCGGAACCATCTGACACGTGGAAGCAGAAGTGGCCCGCGCAATGCCCCGGCGTCTCGACAGCTGTCAGCGTGACATCTCCCGATTGCACCTGGAAGCCATCTTCGAGCTCGAGGTCAACATTGCAGGGACTAAGTCGAAACTCCTTGGGGTAGTAGCCCAGGTCGCGCGCCCAACCGAGAGCGTTGGCGACCTCGTCACCCGTGCTGATATAGCCCGCGACGTCTCTGGCAGTGGCCACCGTGACATCACCCAGCGTCTCTCGGAAGTAGCTGAGTGCTCCTGCGTGATCGGCGTGGTAGTGCGTCACGAAGATATGCGTGATGTCAGATGGATCCAGACCATCTGCGCGCATGTTCTCGATGACGAGCGGCCCGGCATCGAGGCCGACGTCGAAAAGCCAAATGCCGGTAGGGGTTGAGAGAGCGTAGACGTTCGCATCGATCGGCCCCGAGAGGTTGAAGCCCGCGTCACCGCCGCCCACGATGTAGAGGTTGTCTGAGACCTTCACTGGTCGAACTCTCCTTCCGGATTGATGAACAGACTTGCCAAGGAACCGCCGTCGATCACGAGGTTTTGTCCTGTAGTGAATGCGCCGTCGCGCGGCCCACCCCACTCGCGCCACTGTTGTTGTGCGCTGACTTTCCCGATAGCCGGTAACCCGTCATGGTCGGCCTCCAAGGCGATTGGGTTGGGTCACGGTTGGAACGGACCCTGTGGGTGACCCCCACCGCTGCGTAGGTCGAACCTCAGCCACGGGCTGAATCGAGGATTCCGGGACCGGAAGGCGGTGGCGACATGATCACGTGTTCGGTCATCAGCCAGAAAGTGCCGGTGGTCTTCGCATAGTTTGCGACGTCATTCCATGCTGCGAGCGCCTCCGGGGTGGTCTGCCCAGTGTCGAAGACAGCCTCGCTCTCGTACCACAGCGCGATGAGGGCATCCGCACCTTCGTCACCGGCGAGAACCTCGGTGACGCGAGATACGACGTAGCCACCGAGCCCTGGAACATTCCCCCCGATCGGGGCGTGCACATTCGTCCAGTAGTCAAAGAAGGCATCGAGCTCGAAGTCCTCGCGACGGAACGCAGTGCCCACCAGCTTGATCTTCCAAGGAGACGACTCTGTGGCGCGCCCCAGGACTTCGCGGAAGACGATGTCGGAAGTTGACACCGCTGCCACGACGAGTTCCTCCCGCGCACGAAGTGCACCGGGCACGCAGACCTCCACGATCCGCTGCTGATCCGCGTCCGCATCTGTCCAGACCTCGATCAACATCGCGAGGCGATCCTCGTCCGCGAATGCCTTGTGCACCTGCGACAGGACCACGCCCCGGATGCTCGAGTCGGCTCCAGCCAGGCTCCGGGCGCACGACTCAAGTTCTGACCTCAGCGCCTCCGCTCGAGCCGAACCGACGGGGTCTTCGTCGGCGAGGGGCGACTGCGTGCGCACGAGAATCATGACCTTGTACATGTCCACCGGCTCTCTTAGGTCGGGCTCGGTTACAGCATCCTGGGATCTCAACACAGCCATTGTTGACTTCAAACAAGCGCTTGTCTGCGGCCTTGACACTATCGTGTCTGACGAGCATTAAAGCGACAGGAGGCGGCATGCGGGCTGCACGTTTGTTATCGGGCGCGAGCTCCTTACACATCCTCGACGTTCCTATGCCTGAGCCCATAGGCGATGCCATCCGGGTCCGAGTCATCGGCGCCGGGGTGTGCCACTCCGACCTCCATGTCCTCGATGGGGCATTCGCGGAGATGGTCCACCGGCCCGTGACCCTTGGTCATGAAATCGCTGGAGTCGTCGACGCGACCGGTCCGGACGCAAGCGATCTGGAGATCGGCACGCCCGTCGTGGTCATGGTCGGCTGGGGGTGCGGGTCTTGCGCCTGGTGTGTCGCTGGCCACGAGCAGTTATGCCCGTCGGGGGTAGAAGCCGGATCACATGTCGACGGTGGTTTCGCGGAGCACATTCTCGTTCCCCATCGGCGCCACGTGGTCCCCCTCGGACGTATTGACCCGCTCGATGCCACTCCCTTCGGTTGCGCGGCTCTGTGCGCCTACGCAGCGGTGAGACGGGTGCAGCCCCGGCTCTCCGGAGGTGGGTCTCTCGCCGTGATCGGTGCGGGCGGACTGGGCCAGCACGCCATCCATTACGCGCGCCAACTCACTGGCGCGCAGGTGGTCGCCATAGATCCCCGCTCGACTGCTCTAGTGGGCGCTCTGGCCGCCGGTGCCCACGTGGCGCTAGAGCCCGGCACGGTGACGCCGTCCTTGGTGCAGGAAGTCACCCACGGGCTCGGTTGTCAGGCCGTGCTCGACTTCGTGGGATCTGATGAGAGCCTCGCCTTGGCTGCCACGTTGGTCGGTCGCCAGGGCATCATCGCGCTCCTCGGATTGGCCGGCGGCACACTCTCCTTCGGCTTCGACACGTTGGCGGCTGAAGCGACGATCACGACAGTCGTCGCGGGTACGATCCGTGATCTTCATGACGTCGTGCGGCTCGCGCAACAAGACCGGTACGCCATCGCGTTGACCACATATCCACTAGACGCAGTCAACGTGGCGCTGGCAGACCTGCGTGCGGGCCTCATTGACGGCCGAGCCGTGGTCATCCCCGGCGATTCTGGAAGATGATTCTGGAAGGTAGAGAGTCGCGCAATGCCAAGTGGCGCAATGCCTATTCGCGTGCCGACCACACGAGGGAGCCTGAGATATAGGTCGCCTTGACTGCGATGTTGCCGGTGCGCGGCGCGCCCGGCGCGAAGGGGTCATCGCTCAACACGGTGAAGTCCGCGTGCATCCCGGCTCGGATGCGCCCGGTTGTCTGCTCGGAGAATGCCCCGTAACTCGACCCTGTCGTAAACAGCGAAAATGCCGAGTAGAGGTCGATTGCCTCTTCTGGGTGGAAGCCGCTTCCGTCCGCACGTCGCCGACCAACTGCTGTCTCGACGTTGCGCAATATCGACACGCTCGCCGGCACCGTCCCCGTGCTGTCCGTTCCACCCACTATGCGCAGTCCCGCTGCCAGCAGACTCCGCAGTGGCGCCCGAGGCCCAGTCGGGTCCGTGGTCATGCTGTGCAAGAACTGCGGCGTCGTCACCAGGAGTGCACCGCTCTCGCGAATGGCGGCCAGGTCTGCAAGGTCAATGAAGTCAGCTCCGTGTTCGATGCGATGCCGCCGTGGGTTATCCCCCTGAGGTGCCGCGCGGAGGATCGAGCGGGCTGCCATCCGAACACCCTGAGAATTCAACGAGTGCAGCCAGACCTGGAATCCGCGTGAATCGGCATCGACGACAAAGTTGTCCAGCGCTTCCTGGGTCCACTTCACGTCATCGTGTGGGATCCCAAGACCATCGTGTCCGCAACCGTTGACGAAGACCTTGATTCCCCCAAACTCGAACGAGCCCTTCGACGAATCAAGGCGAGCAAGCTCGTCGGCCTCATCCAGCGTCGCGACACCAGGTGAGATCAAGAAATACTTCTGCCGAAGCGAGAGTGCGCCTCGAGCGTGAAGTTCGCGCTGGATCTCCACCTGCCGGATCGACTCCGGCATCGTGTGCACCGTCGTCGTTCCCGCCGCATTGAACATGTCTTGTGCGTGTGTGGTAACCGATTTCGAGAACGTCGAATCTGAGCTTGGTGATGGAACCATCATGAACACTTCGGTCACGACGCCGGTCGGAACACCCGATCCATCTCGATGGACCACGCCGTGGAATGGATGGTGCGAATTCGGCTCCCACAGGCCCAGACTCTTCAGTGCCATCGTGTTGAGTGACGCCACATGGAGGCTGGCAAAAACGGCCAGCGGTCGCGTCGTGGTGATCGCATCAAGTTCGTGACGGTCGAAGAGTCGGCCCTCCGCAACCTTCTCGTTCATGGCGAAGGAGGACCGACACAGGATCCACTCCGGGGCCCGCGAGTGATCGAGCGTCGCTCTAATCGCACCAGCAACTGACTCCAGTGTCTGGTGCGGTGGGGTATGCACGTTGACCCAGTGATCAGTCGTGACACACGTCAGCTCAAAGTGGCAGTGGCCGTCGACGAAACCCGGCAGAACTGCGGCACCAAGGCAATCCAGCACAGGGACATCAGGAGCATGGTGCAAGATCTGATCTGGTGACCCAACCCTCGTGACCACGCCTCGTTCCACGAGGAAGGCTGCGGCTTGGGGTTGACCCTCATCGAAGGTCCGCACGACTGCATTGACCACGGCGACGGTTGCACCTAGTGGATGCTGCACCACCATCTCCTTCGCAGTCGGCTTGAGAGATCGGATCCGTTGACCTGCTGCTGACTTAGTGTGCAACAGTTCCGTTGAGTCAGGCGGTTTCGTGGGTGAGCTTGCATTCGTATTCGATGGGTGAAATGTAGCCGATTGGCGAATGCCTGCGGCGACGGTTGTATTTCAGCCCACGAGGTTTGCTGTGGATGATGTGCAGGATGTCGGCGGCCATGGTGCCAAACACGCTGACCATCGCGACGGTAAGCCTGTACTTCCACAGGCCGTGGGTGTGAGCCCGCATCTGAATCACGAACGACTCCGCTAAGCCGAAAAGGCCGAGCTAAGAACCTCTACACCCATTGGGGGAGTGTGGGTTACGGGAATCTTAGTAACTGGACCAACTTGCATCGAAACCTTCATCGCTCAGGCTCGGCGCTCGATTCATCGTGTCAATACCGCGATGAATTCTTTGGGGATGCGCTTGTAGTAGGCGTTGAGCAGTTGATGCATGTAGGGACTCAACCGGGCAGCTTTGAGGTGAGCGCCGCTATGCCGGTAGGTGAGCGCTGCGGGCCAGCCCGAGTTCATGTCGAGATCGATCGCGGTGACGACTCCCGCATGTACCAGTGCCGCAGCCAGTTCGCTTGGTAGCACGTTGTGGCCGTAGACGTAGAGCAGCGATCCGTCTGGAAGTGCACCGAGTGCGCTTCTGTTGGCACGCCGGGTGTTGTGGATGGTGCGGCCCCAGGTGCGCAACCCGTCGGTGGATCGCGTCATTGACACACCATGGTCGACGAGGGGTGGCAGGTTCTGTCGCACGAGCAGAAGGCCCGTTGCTGACTTGCTGTCGCGCCCCCAGACCAGTACTCGCAGTGCCCCGTGATGGTCTATCACGAGGGAGGCGAGGCCATCCTTCAGCGGTACGACCACATGACCTGCGTACTCGTAGCCCCCAACGTGGTCGGAAAGTTTGAACGCCCCATTGAATGCGGTGACCATGGTCGGCACCCAGGTCGCGGGCTGGTTGTCGACGGCTCGCACGGGACTGTGCTCGGGGTATTTCGTTCCCGGTATGAACCGAAAGCTCAGCAGCTGGGGGTTCATCCAGAGCATCCAGGTCGATGAGCCAGGGTGTGAGGTGTAGCCAGCGGTCAGCCCACACCAGTGGCGAATTTGAAACCATATCGGCCTGACCGGGGTGCGTGAGCGCCTGTCGATGCCGAGGAACCCGAACGCAACGAGGCCCCCGACCAGCCGCAGGTCGGGGGTCTTGTGTCGTCGCGCGGGTGTGGCTTAGAGGCCGCCACCTTGTCCGGCGCAGGTGTTGCCGTGGGAGTCGGAGTTTGTGCCGTTCGGGCAGGTGATGTGGGAGTACACGACGCCGGACAGGTTCGCGCGGGTCAGGTTCGCGCCACGTTCGATGCTGTACCCGTAGATGATCATGCCGTCTCCCCGGTCAGGTCTGCGGAGGTTCGCTTCTTGCCGGTCAGTCTGGAGTAAGCGACCGCGACACGCCGAAACCTTTCCATCCAGCCAAGCAGGCGAAGGGAGGTCCGCTCCTACCACTGCGCCGACTGCCGCGGCTGGCACCTCACCTTGACAATCCAGGCCTCGCTCGGAATTATCTCAACTCTTATTTTCATCCAGCCGAGACTCAGGGAGATGTGACCCATGGCTTCACAGGAACGCGAAATGGCACTTGACGCGGCGATGCTCGATATTCAAGGCCGCGCCGGGCGATTCGGAGCCCCGTCACTGACGGATGGTGTTCTCTCCTTCGGAACCACGGCTATCCCCAAGCCCGACTATGAAATTGTGACGCAGGTGCAGTCCGACTTCGGGTGCCATGCCTCGATTTTTGTTGCGAAAGGCGACGGGTTTGTGCGCGCCACGACCAATCTCTTCCGCGATCACCACCGCGCGCTGAACACAGATCTTGATCCGACAGGACCTGTGATTGGCCCCATCAAAGCAGGTTTGTCCTACCGCGGCCCCGCGGACATCCTCGGCGAAGCCCACGATACGTACTACGAGCCCATCCTCGACTCCGACGGTGCGGTGATCGGCGCCTTTCTCGTGGCCTTCATTCCCGAGGCCTAGTCGCTTCGTGGCGTGCTCCACGAGTGAGTGTGGGCAACGGCAGCCATGTCACTCCCTTAAGCGCGGGTGGCCGCAGTGCGGCAGGTTTCGTCGAAGCGACGTCGACGGATGCGGCCGGCGACGAACTCACTGCTGGCGAACGTGAATCGTTGCTGACCGTTTGAGCAGAGGCAGACTGGCTGGGCGGCGACTGGCTCGGCGGCGACTGGCTCGGTGAGAGGGCGGATGCGCTGGAACTCGACACCGAACCTGGGCTGGACACCGACCCGCTGCCGCACGCGGTTGTCAGAAGTGCGAATGAGATCGCAAGGACGGTAGATCTTTGTAGCCAACGCTGTGGCTCGCAGCTCGAATCGGTCATGATCGCTCGAGGCTATCTGGGGAATGTGTTAAGAGCCCTTCGGAATTGCCGTCGCGGATGAATGCACATGGACTTCACAGGGGTGGCCGGGTTCAGCGAAGCGGACTCCCATGACGCGTGGGGATGTGTGCTTGATGTGAAGTTGCTATGAACCACGCGAATTGCCTGTTTTCGGTTGGCCAGAGCCAGTACTCATGCAGTGTGATGGTGGTCCAGGCCGAAGTGTGATTGCACGCACGCGCCACAACGACGGCGGGAGTGCGCGTGGTCCTCCTTACCCGGCCGCCTTCGGTGCAAGATCGTCCTCACCTGCGACGCAAGCGAGCTCCGTGGGTGTACTGGGTGCGCCGCAGCGTGCTACTCGCGCTTGTTGTTTTTGTTCTAGCCACTGGTTGGTCGTTGGTGACCGCGCTTGCTGCGCCGGGCGACGATGTGCCGACGAAGTTGGCCGAGTGGGCGCGCGACCACTCCTTGGGCTTCGTCGTGACAACCGCGGAAAACGTGCAGTACAAGTTGAACCCGCCGGTGACCGGTGGTGCTCCCGATTCGTCGATCTTGGCTGCTGGGGCCCACGAGGCTTCCGCTGGTGCGCAGTCCGGAGGCTCGATCCCTCTTCAAACCAGACTCGTTGGTCCAGTCGCGCCCGCAATCAGCGGCGAGGGTGTCTTCGTTCCAGCGGTGCGCACAGCCGCTGGCCCGGTGATTCAAGTTACTTACGTGCGGCCAGACAACGTTCACACGTCGTACTTGACGGGTGTCGCGTGGATGAGTCACACCTTGCGATTCGTCCTGCACCCCGGCTTCCAGGATCCCGGCACGTCAGGGATGAGCGAGACGTCCAGTGTCACCAAATCGCAGTACCCCGGCCTCGCCGCGACGTTCAACGGGGGCTTCAAGATGAAGGACGCACAGGGCGGCTATTACGACCACGGTCACACGGTGGGCTCACTGGTCAAGGGTGCGGCATCTCTGGTCATCTTCAAGGACGGCCATGCCACGGTCGGCACCTGGGGATCTGACGTATCGATGACTTCTGATGTTGTGTTCGTCCGGCAGAACCTCAAGCCCCTCATCACCGGTGGTGTGATCGCGCCGAATGTTGACTCGAGTGTCGAGACGACTTGGGGAACCACTGTGGGTGCCTCACTTGCCGTGTGGCGGTCAGGAATTGGCGTGACGGCTAACGGTGATCTTGTGTTCGCAGGTGGTGAAGCGCTTTCTGCAGGCGCTCTTGCTGACGTTCTCAAGCGAGCCGGAGCCGTGACCGCCATGCAACTAGACATCAATAAGGCTTGGGTGTCATTCATGTGGTTCGGGCACTCGGCTGGCGTACCCGTTCCGCATAAGCTCGGTGATTTCCAGCGCGCAGGGAGTCGCTACCTGAGTGCGACGAGCCGTGACTTCGTCGCGGTATACACGCCCTGACGCGATCTCTTGCGGTGCAAGGAGTTTAGGCGCTCGCTTCCATTTCGATCATGCCTGTCGCGAAGTGTGTCAGCGCCTTCTTGTCGCCGTGCGCTCGTTGGATCGCTGAACCAAACATGCGGTTACCGTCGATGGTGAGTTGGTAATCAGTCTGTTGGCTCGCGAGCACTAGTGCGGTGCCGTCAGCTGAAAGCGTTCCAACAGCGTGGTTCTGGTGCAGGTCACTAATCAGCATCACCAACAGGCTGCGCCCCTCTTGGCGCAACACCTTCATCGAGCATGGGCTCGCAATCGGATGCCACTTCGCCTCGGGGTTTTCCGCGTGGCTCTGGAACAGCGGGTGGTGCCTGCTGATGACTCCCCATGACGATCCCGTCCACGACCCGACCCATTCGATCGGGAGTGTCTTTACGGTGTCAGGTGTTGTGGAATCCACGATGGTTCCTTCTCGTCTTCTAGTAGGCACTGTTGGTGTGCTCATGGTGAGTTTCTGCTGGAACTCACCATGAGCACCGAGATCATTGGTGCTCGTTCATCTTTATCAGCAGCCCCACATGGGGCCCCGCGCTTTGTTCACCAGGCGTACGCCTCGGGTGCCGTACCACCTGGGCCTGGAAAGATTTCGTCGATGCGGGCCAGTGCATCAGCGTCAAGCTTGATGTCCAGCGCGCGCATGCCGCCATCGAGTTGCTCGATCGTGCGTGGGCCGATGATGGGGGCTGTTACTGCAGGTTGGTGCAGCAGCCAGGCGAGGCCCACATCGCCGGGATTCTCACCTCGTGCATCGCAGAAGATCTCCCACGCTTCGATGGCTGGACGGTGCTGCTCGAGTGCCTCTGCTGAGCGTCCAGATATGCCGCGTGCTGCAGTCCCGTCTGCCTGCTTGCGCAAGATGCCGCCGAGCAAGCCGCCGTGCAATGGCGACCAGGGGATCACCCCGAGGCCATACGACTGCGCCGCCGGGAGTACCTCGAGCTCGACACTACGTTGCACCAAGTTGTAGATCGACTGCTCGGCCACTAGCCCGAGCGAGCCTCGTCGTCGCGCAGCCTCTTGCCCCTGCGCGATGTGCCATCCAGCGAAGTTCGATGATCCGACGTAGAGGATTTTCCCTTGCTGCCGTAGGACATCCATGGCTTCCCAGATCTCGTCCCACGGAGTTGCGCGGTCAACGTGGTGCATCTGGTAGACGTCGATGTAATCAGTCTGCATTCGGGCCAAGGACGCATCACACGCGCGGCGAATGTTGAGTGCCGACAGTTTTCCTTCGTTGGGCCAGCTACCCATTTCGCCGTACAGCTTGGTCGCGATTACCGTTCGTTCGCGGCGCCCGTTAC
>Ga0194055_10002466_pt1 | contig 14636 bp, 18 predicted proteins | sample SepL449m_MetaG_FD_155482 | JGI IMG/M metagenome (GOLD analysis project Ga0194055, IMG submission 155482) | Anoxic zone freshwater microbial communities from boreal shield lake in IISD Experimental Lakes Area, Ontario, Canada - Sep2016-L442-9m | ecosystem: Environmental > Aquatic > Freshwater >... | reverse complement strand
CTACATCAGCAACAGCACCAGTGTATTCTCTTGAGGTCATATTGTTATGCTCCGTTAAATTATTTAATAAAATTAAGATTTTATTTTAAAACGAAGATATTAATAAATCAAGGGGTTTTATGGCGGCTATATTTAATGCCACATATAGTGTGTAGTGAGATATATCACAGACACTATATGTGGATTGTAAGACAATATAGCTATGGATAAAGAAATATTCGATTCAATAGAAGAAACTAATAATACTTCTAAAGTAGCTATCATGGAAAGAGTAGCTAATTTCTTCAATATTACTAAGAATCTAGAGAGAGAGATTGAGTCAGAACCATATGCCAAAATTATAGACTTCGACCCATACTTAGCTCTTGAGCTTTTAAAACTAGGTGAAGATCAGCCAATATCTAGAGATGCCTATGCCAAGGGCGTAGCCGAAGGCATGGCAATAGTAATAGAAATGCATAAAAAACAAGATTTGGCTAAAATAATACCCCTACAAAAATCTATAGGGAAAACTGCCCTATATAATGCAGTAGAATTCGAATCCAACTAGACTCTAACGATGAGTTCTACGTCTTAACTGGGCTACTCTAAGTCTCACACTATTTCTATCAATAAGTGTTTGAGCGTGCTCTAAGCTTACCTGGTCTTTGGCCTCAGTCTTCATTTTCATAGCTCTATCAAGTGCAGACTTAACTTCAGCTTCATTAATCTCATTGGAATTATCTGCCTCATCAACAATAACTCGTATTGTGTTATTGGCAACTTCAATAACACCACCATTGGTTGCAAAGTGTTCCATGACTGCGTCAGTATCTTTAGCGTTTCTCCTTATGGAAATAATACCTGTCGCAGCAGCACTAACAAGCGGCATGTGATTTGTTAAAACGCCAATTCTACCATCGAGAGTAGGAAGTAGTACTTCATGCACATCGTCATCAAACTTTACACCAGTTAATGTTACTAGCTTTAGATGAATCATTATTTCTTTGCGTCTTCCTTAACTTCAGATATTACTCCACGCATATAAAAGGCAGACTCAGGCATTGCATCATGTTTGCCGTCAAGAATTTCTCTAAAGCCAACAATTGTGTCTTTGAGGGAAACATATTTACCAGGCTTTCCAATAAATACTTCAGCAACATGGAATGGCTGAGTTAGGAATCTTTGAATTTTACGCGCTCTAGATACAGTCAACTTATCTTCTTCAGATAATTCTTCCATACCAAGGATTGCAATAATATCTTGTAAGTCCTTATATCTCTGCAAAATCTTCTGAACATCACGCGCAACACTATAATGTTCTTCGCCAACTATCTCAGGATCTAAAATTGTAGATGTTGAGTCAAGTGGATCAACGGCCGGGTAAAGACCAAGCTCTGTAAGACCACGAGAAAGCACAATAGTTGAATCAAGGTGAGCGAAGGTAGTTGCTGGAGCTGGATCAGTAAGGTCGTCAGCTGGTACGTACACGGCTTGTACGGAAGTAATTGAACCAGTCTTAGTTGATGTAATACGTTCCTGAAGGCTACCCATTTCCTGAGCAAGGTTTGGCTGGTAACCAACGGCTGATGGAAGCCTTCCTAGAAGGGCAGATACCTCAGCACCGGCCTGAGTGTAACGGAAGATGTTATCTACGAATAGAAGTACATCATCACCATCATCTCTAAAGCCTTCAGCTATAGTAAGACCAGATAAAGCTACGCGAAGACGAGCTCCAGGAGGCTCATTCATCTGTCCAAAGACTAGTGAAGTTTTATCTAGCACACCAGATTCTTCCATTTCGTAGTAAAGATCATTTCCTTCACGGGTTCTCTCGCCAACACCTGCGAAAACTGAATAGCCACTGTGGAATTTAGCAATGTTGTTAATAAGCTCAGTAATAAGAACTGTCTTACCTACACCAGCACCACCGAATAGTCCAACCTTCCCACCTTTAGTAACAGGACAGATAAGGTCAATAACCTTAATACCGGTTTCAAGAATTTCAACACCACCAGATTGCTCTGTTAGTGGAGGTGGTGACTTATGAATCTGAGAGTAATTCTTGAATTTATCGGGCTTACCATCGATTGGCTGTCCAGTAACGTTAAACATTCGGCCCAAGGTTTCTTTACCAATAGGTACACTAATTGTTTTGCCAGTATCAATAACTTCAGTCCCACGTTCAAGGCCATCTGTTGAACCAAGTGAAATAGCACGAACTGAAGATTCACTCAAATGCTGAGCAACTTCTAGAACAATCATTCCATCTTTACCATTAATATGGAGGGCGTTATTTATCTTTGGTAATTTTCCGCCGCCAAATTCGACATCAACGACTACACCAACGATTTGGCTAATAGTTCCATTCTTAGTTTTTGCTTTTACTTCCATATTTCCTCCTAGTCCTTTAATGCTTCTACACCGCCAGATATTTCAGCCAACTCTCTGGTTATACCTGCTTGACGGGCGGTGTTAAATTCTAATGTTAAATCATCAATAATATCACTAGCGTTATCGCTAGCATTCTTCATAGCCATCATTCTCATAGAGTGTTCGCTTGCTAAACTCTCGAGTAAACACTGCCATAACTGAACTTCAAGCAATCTCTCGGCAACACTATCAATAACTTCTTCCACTGATGGCTCGAAGTTTGTAAACTCATACTTGTAATCAATATTCTCAGTAGCTTGTTCGGTACTTGCAGGCAGTAGACTCAGTCCAAGGGCATTCTGTACCAAATTGCTAACATATTTCGTATAGACAATAACAATCTCATCAACTTTCTTCTCTCTATACTCAAGTAAAATAGTACTTAAAATAGGTTGAATATCATTTGGCGTAGGATCATCTCCAAAAGCTGGATAGACTGCAACCAAATCAACGCCTTTTAATCTACGAACAAACTGAGCGCCTTTTTTGCCAACAGTAATTACACTAGTCTTAATATTTTTAGATTCATCATCAAGAATCGAATGTGAAAGAACTTTTAAGCTATTTGCGTTATATGCACCGGCTAGTCCACTATTACTAGTAATTGAAATATATAACTTATTCTTGATTTTTCTTTCTTCAAATAAAGGATGACGCTTAACCTCATCTATGCCTGAAAGTCGAGCAAGCAAAGAATAAGCTAATTCCTGGTACTCTCGACTACGCTTTGCATTCTCTTGTGCTTTACGCATCTTACTAGCAGAAACAAGCTCCATAGCTTTAGTTATCTGCTTGGTATTTTTAACTGATGAGATACGCCTCTTTAAGGCAATTGTGCTAGACATCTATATTTACTCTTTATTTCCTTCGCTTTTACCGTAACCAGCAGCTACTTTTTCTGCGACAGTCTTAATCTTCTTAATAATGTCCTCAGGTGGTTCGTTGCCAGCCTCTAGAGCCTTAAGAACGTCTGCGTGATTCTTCTTAATTTCTCTAAGAAGGCTTTCTTCGGCTGCTTTAATTTTCTCTACAGGCACTTTATCGAAGATACCTTCAGTTGCAGCTAGAAGAGCTGAGTACATCTCCCAAATAGCTTGAGGAGAATACTGAGGCTGCTTTAGAAGCTCAGTGAGTCTTTGGCCTCTTTCGATTCGTTGACGAGTATCAGCATCAAGATCAGTTGAGAATTGTGCAAAAGCTGCAAGTTCCCTAAACTGAGCAAGATCAATTCTGAGAGACTTGGCAACAGATTTAACAGCTTTAGTTTGAGCAGCTCCACCAACTCGAGATACTGAAAGTCCAACCGAAATAGCTGGTCTAATACCCTGATAGAAAAGATTTGTTTCCATGAAAATCTGACCATCAGTAATAGAAATTACGTTGGTTGGAATATAGGCCGAAATATCTCCCGCCTGAGTTTCAATAATTGGAAGGGCAGTTAAGCTACCAGAACCCAGTTTATCGTTTAGCTTAGCAGCACGCTCGAGTAATCGTGAGTGAAGATAAAAAACATCTCCAGGATAAGCTTCTCGGCCCGGTGGACGACGAAGTAGTAGGCTCATCTGTCTATATGCAACAGCGTGCTTGGAAAGATCATCGTAGATAATTAGAGCGTGTTGTTTGTTGTCTCTAAAATATTCACCCATTGCACAACCTGAGTATGGTGCAAGGTAGAGAAGAGCTGCTGAGTCTGAAGGGCTAGTTGCAACAATAATAGTCTGATCCATAACACCTTCGCGCTTTAATCTCTCAACTAGACGGGCAACCTTGCTCATCTTCTGACCGATTGCTACGTAGATATTTATTACTCCAGTTTTTTGCTTATGTTGGTTAATCATAGTATCGATAGTAATTGCAGTCTTACCGGTTTGACGATCACCAATGATTAGCTCACGTTGACCGCGTCCGATTGGAACCATGGCATCAACAGCTGTAATTCCGGTCATCAAAGGTTCATTAACACTCTTTCGATCTAGTACTCCAGGAGCGGTTCGTTCAACTCTTGAAGTTAACTTAGTCTTAATAGGTTCACCACCATCAATTGGATTTCCAAGAGGATCAACAACGCGACCAACTAGTTCTGGTCCAACAGGAACTTCCATGACTTTTCCAGTTAACCTAACGCTAGCTCCGGCCATGACGGCTGAGTCATCACCAAGAATTACAGCACCAATTTCATCTTCACCTAAGTTAAATGCAAAAGCAGTTAGTCTTGAGCTATCTGTTCCTTCAATTTCAATTATTTCGTTATAGCCACAATTACGTAGACCATAAATCCAAGCAATACCGTCTCCAACTCTCGTCACAACTCCAACTTTTTCTATTTCTGGTCGTGACTTAAGCTGTTCTATGGCTTGTCTAATTTCTGATGATAGTTCACTTATTGATAATTCGCTCAAAACTTTGTCCTTTCTATTTAAGATAATGCGGTTAATTGTTTAAATTTACTGAGTTTGGATGAAATAGTAAGGTCCATCTGGTTATTGGCAGTCGATATTCTAACTCCTCCAATTAAACTTGGGTCATGCTCAGCAATTAATCTGATTTTTTTAGCCGAAGGGTAAATTTTTCTAATTTCAGTTTCAATATCGGCTTTCGTGCTATCCGTTATATCGAAAGCTGAAGTTATGGTTGCTTCGACGAGTCCATCTTGAGCCCAGTCTTCCTGGACTGAACGAAGCAGGGAAGATAGCTCTCCTGTTCGACCCTCATCAAGTAGGTATGCAGCAATCTCTTTAGCGTAACCATCGGGCATTTTTCCGCCCTTAGTTTTCAAAGAGATAATGCTAGCAAGATGGGTTAGAGAAGTTTTCATTATTCTTACGCTGACTCCCCTTTAAGTACCTTGTCGATAATCTTTGAGTCTTTAGTGGCATCGATCTTCTCACCGATAATAGCCTCAGTAGCCTCAGAAATTAATCCAACAAGTTCTTTTTCAAGTTTCTTCTTAGACCTCTTAGTATTCTCGTCAATTGTTTTATTGGCGGCTTCTAAGATTGCATCGGCTCGAGTTTTAGCATCAGCTTCGCTTTCATTAACAATCTCTTTGGCTTCATCCTTCGAGTCAGCTATTAGTTTATCGGCAGCTGCTTGAGCATCATGAAGAATCTTTTCACGCTTCTGTTCCATCTCAAGTTCTTTATTTTTCATCTCATTACCTAGTTTTACTCCAGCCTCAATAAGAGTTCGTCTGTCGTTTAAAACTTTTAAGATGGGTTTGAAGGCAAACCTTTTAAGAACCCAAAGAACAATCAGGAATGTAATAAGCTGAATAACAAGTGCTTGAAGATTAACTCCAAGAGCACCTATACCAGATGATTGATCTGCAAAATTTGTATAATTCATTTAAAAAAAGTTTTCCTCTACTTTACGATAAAGATTGATGCGAAGGCTAATAGGGCCATAAGCTCAATAATGGCTACGAAAACTAAAGCTTGTCCTAAGAACTTAGTAGCTTCAGGGTTTCGTCCAACAGCTTGCATATAGCTACCACCAACGATTCCAATTCCGATAGCAGGTCCAATAAGACCTCCACCGATCATAAGACCTTTACCAATTATTGCCGTATTGATTGTTTCTGCGAGTATCAACATATTATATTTCTCTCTCCTTATTAATTAATTTATGATTCATTTAAAAAAATGCAAACTATGCTGCCAATTTGGCGCTCCCGTTAATTGTTTCAGGTATGGCATCATCGGTCAAGTGTTCTTCAGTTGAATGGTTTACAGCAATTGCCAAATACATGACAGATAGAATTACAAAGATATATGCCTGAAGAGCACAGATGAATATTTCAATTAACGTAAATGGAACGGCAGTCAATGGAGCCACGAAGCCTCCAAGGTATGAAAATACAGATATAATAATTTCACCAATTGTTACATTCAAAAAAAGTCGAAGTGAAAGACTAATAACTCTAGTTGCATCAGTTAACATCTCTAAGACTCCTATAACAAAATATAGTGGGTTCAGGGGACTACCTATGAAGAAATGGCCAAAGTACTCTTTTATTCCAGACTCTTTAACTGAGGAGTAGTAAACATATCCCATTGTAACTATTCCTATGGCTAAGGTTGCGTTTAAGTCTCCCGTAAAAGCACGAAGTAAAGGATTGCCGCCTACAGAAAACGATTCACCAACTCCAGGAATTAGACCAAGCCAGTTATTCATAAGTAGGAAAAAGAATAAAGTAACAAAATATGGAACATACTTATATGATCTTTCTTTATCCTCAAAACTTGTTTCAACTAAGTTGCGTATAAATTCAACTCCGGCTTCAACAACTTGTATCAGTCCACCCTTAGGATTTATGGTTATATGTCTTGCAGCTAAAATAAAAAGTAAGCACATTATCGCCGAACAAACCCATCCATAGAAAATAGAGTTAGTTATGGCTAGTGGGCCGATATGAAATAGCGGCAGTGAAGTAATGTGGACTACCGGACCGGATTCGGCAAAATTACTAAACATTATTTTCTGTCTCCGGGCTTAGTTTCACTATTAAGGTTACTAAATTGAATATAAAACTTTCTAATCATCAAGAAAGAAAGAGTCATAGCCAGAACAAATCCAACCAGCAAGAATATAGGTGTAGCTTTAAATTTAGTGTCTAAATAATAGCCTCCAAGAATAGGAACTAGGAAGACTATGGCTAATTGCCAGCTCATACTAGCAGCAACAGCAATAAAATTACTTCTTGCTATGAGGTTTGTTGTGGTTGACTGCTGATCACTAGTGTTAGTAGTCGTCGTCGATTTCGGCGCGGCTGTTTTATTCATTTCGACTTATTATAACAGGTTAGTTCTTGTGGTGGCAAGACTAGTACAAATATATACTTTGATATATAATATTCTTATGAGTGATACACCAAAAGTTACAGTATATAGCGCCTCTTGGTGCGCATTTTGCCACGCCGCAAAAGACTATATGGATAGTATCAATGTTAAATATGTAGATAAAGATGTAGATAGCGATAAGGCTATAGCTCAAGAATCAGTCGATAAGTCGGGGCAAATGGGTATCCCGGTTATTGATGTGGCGGGTGACATTATTGTTGGCTTTAACCGACCGAAACTCGATGAACTACTGAAGAAACATAAAATAATTAAATAAACCTTAACAACTAAACAATATTGTAAAAATAACCAATTTATGGTAGAATATAGCCATAAATCAATAGATGCGGAGATTAAAATGAGTGAATATGAAAATCATGAGAAAAATAACTCAAACCAACCAGAATTAACTGTTTTTCAACCAGTTAATGATGTTGCTCTTGATGCCTTACTTAGATTAGTGGAAATAACAAAAAAAATTAGCCCAGAACGTGTTGCTCAACTATTTAGCCCAGAAGATCCTGAAAGAAAATTCATAGAACAAATGCTTAGAGATGAGCAGATAACTAAAGATAGACAAGTTGAAGCTAAATTTATTGAAAGCTTAAAACTAGTTGAAGATTTGAATGCAGTAACAGAAATCGAATCATTTGACCCGGAAACAGAAAAAGTAATCGCTGAGGACGAAATGCTATTTAGGCTTAAAGAGGTTGTTCCTAGAGGAATCAATGCATTTGGAATAAATATAAAAGAATTGAATGCAGAAAAAATTAAACGCGCTCGAAATCATAAGTTTGGAAAATTCTTATTAAGAGTAGCTACCTTCAATCAGAAAAGCGATAAAGAACATAAACTTTCAGCTTAAAGAGTCTTGCGTTTTAGTGTTAATATATTAGAAGCAATATGTCATTTGAAGATTTTAAGACAAAAGAATCCGTAGTTATTGTTTATACGGGTGAGGGAAAGGGCAAGACTAGCGCCGGTCTAGGCCTTCTTGTTCGTGCCCTTGGAAATCGTTGGAAAGTCGCCTTTATTCAGTTTATTAAGTATTGGGGGGTCAGTGAACATGTAATGCTAAGAGACATAGCGCCACTTTTTAAAGATGACCTATATTTCTACAAAGGTGGCAAGGGATTCTACAAAGCTGGTGATCTCAGTGACAATAATATAACCGAAGAAGATCATAAAAAAGCCGCCAAAGTCACCTACAATGAAGCCCTAAAGGCAGTCAGTGAAGGTAACTTTGAACTAGTGATATGCGACGAAATAAACAACGCTGTTCACGATGGATTAATAACTGTAAAACAATTAGGTCAGTTAATAGATGCTAGGGCTAAGAATACTAGTATTTGTTTAACTGGACGTAATTTCCCCGAAGAGCTCCTCAGTAAAGCCGATATAGTCACTAATATGACCAAAGTTAAGCATCATTTTGACGACAAGTATCTAGCCAACAAAGGCATAGACTACTAAGATGAGCGAATCGAGAATAATGGCTCATGACTATCCAAATATAGACATCTTCTATAACGACGCCAGTACAAATGCTCACAATACCTTATCATTAGTACAGAAGAGATTCGACAAATGGGAAGATGGACCAAAAATTGAATATCATAAAACATCGGCTAATCTAGATGACTTTAAAGACACTCTAGTAACTGCAATCGAAAAAAAAGATGGCGAGACTATAACTGGAGCAATTTCCGGCGATGGCGCTATTAATAACATAATGCAGATCATGCAAGAGGATGATACTTCCGAACTCGTAAAAAACTCACCACTTTGGACACCAGGTGGAGGCAATGCTGTTAACCTATTTAGAGCTTTGACACATCGCATACATGATCGCCACCCCGAAGAAGTTATTAAGACCGGGGAAATAGATGAGTTTTATCCGCTTAATATAAAAACCTATAGTCCTGAAGGCATTGAAGAAGAAAAACTAGCTGCCACAATATTTAGTGTAGGAGCTATGGCGCTTGCAGCTAGCTATTTGAACCTACCCGAACATAGAACTTCAAGAATTAGAAACTTAAGAGGCGGTGAAGTTATAGCTGATCCACTTCAAATACTAAAAAGCCTTAAAGCTTCTCAGGAATATCTAATGCTTGATCAAGAAAATGGTGTACGAACTGTTTATGACAATATCTTCATTAACTCTCCATGGAATGCAAAAATTGTATATGCAAGGGATGTTAAGCTAACAGGACCCGCCTTCAACTTTGAAGTAGCTCATAAAAGTACCAAAGAAGTAGTTTCAGCCATCTCTAGACTCGCAATCGGAAGGGCAAGGGGTAGTTTCTTGCAAGATCAAAAATCTTTTACAGTAATGTCAGATAATGTTAAGGCTCAAGTTGACGGCGAAGCTTGGCAAGTTAAGCCAGGTACGGTTTTTGATATTGGATATGCCAATGAACCAATTAAGGTCGTAACAACACTCAAGAATCCTTAGTTTATTTAAATAGTCGATCTATCTTCAGAAACTGCTCAGGTATATAAAAAAAAAGAAAACTAGCAACCATAAAAAATATGGCTGGTATTAGGCTTAGTGAAATTACTAAAACACTTTGAACCTTAGATATCCTTATAGCTTCTGGATTATCTAAAGTTCCAAGTTTCTTATGGTAATCAATAGTCTTGAAACTTCGAAGGAAATATTCCTTGAACTTGGGCCAGAAGAAATAGGTGGTTCCATCGGTTCTTATATCAAGACCTGGAACAACAACTGATCTGAGCCCCTTGCCAGCAATTAATATTGATATGTCTTGGTCTTCATGAACTAACTTGTCATCAGAACAGACGCTTTCTTTGACGAGATCCCATGTCGACTTTCTTATGGCCATATTGGCACCCCAAAGTACAGTAAGTCTCATAACAGAACTAGAAATCAGTAAATAAAGCTTTGACCAAATAGCAGTTCTAAGGCTGGGAAATATTTGTCTGCCTCTGATTATTGGTGTGGTCGAGGTTACACCGGGACCTGTTATCGCGGCAACAGATGGGTTTCTAAAAGTTTTTAATACCACCTCAACCCAAGTAGGTGTGAGTTGAGCATCAACATCAATTCGACCAATGATATCAGAATGCGCAACCGAGAAACCTTTATTTCTAGCATTAGCCATGCCTTGTTTAGATTCGGTTACAATATGCACAAAATCATATTTACTAGCAATATCTATAGTTCTATCCGTACAATTATTATCCACGAGAATAACCTCATCAGGCATGATTGTCTGTTTTTTTATAGAGTCGAGACACTTTTTAATATAGCGCTCTTCATTATAAGCTGGTATAACTATAGATAGTGTTAATGGTTTATTATTGTATTCCATCAAATGAAATATTAACAAATATTAGGAACAATGCATAAAAAATACCTACAAAGACTTAAGTCGCGAAGAATTAAAAACTGGAAAGATTGGAAATTATGGCAAAAACTTCTATCCATTTTTGCTGTACTTATATTACTTACAGTAGGAACAATGTATGGAATAGCCAGATGGTATATTGCCTCCCAAAACAACACTCCAATAACGCTTGGAGCAAGTTTTGTTCCAGATTATGCTCAGTATCTTGGAGTTGACCCAAAGTCGACAATGCAAGCCATGGTAACTGATTTAGGTGTTCATGACTTTAGACTTACCAGCTATTGGGGTGACATAGAACCATCACAAGGTGTTTGGGACTTCTCACAACTTGACTGGGAATTTGCACTAGCCAATAGAACAAACTCAACAATTAGTCTTAGTATTGGTCTAAGACAACCCAGGTGGCCAGAGTGTCACTTGCCAGACTGGGTCATAGGTGAGCCTAAAAGTGTTTGGTATCCACAGTTAAAAACTTTTATGGGTAAGGTAATCGATAGATATAAGGGAAATAAGGCCCTAGCTAACTATGAACTAGAAAACGAATACTTTCTAAAAGTCTTCGGAACTTGTACCGACTTTAGCAGGGAAAGACTAATAGATGAGCTTAGCCTTGTTAAGCAAAAAGATCCCAACCATCCAGTTATAATTAGCAGAAGTAATAATGCGCTAGGACTTCCAGTAGGCAAACCAACTCCAGACATATTCGGAGTATCAGTATACAAAAGAGTCTATGATGAAACCATAACCCATAGATATTATGAATATCCATTTCCAGCCTGGTTTTATGGATTCTTAGCTGGTGGTGGAGAAATACTAACCGGCAAGAATATGATCATTCATGAACTACAGGCCGAGCCGTGGCCACCCGGTCCACTTGCAACAGCTACTATTGCTGAGCAAAATAAATCCATGAATGCAACAAGACTAAAGGCAAGATTCCAGTATGGTGAAGCAACAGGCATAAAAACCATCTACCTTTGGGGCTCAGAATGGTGGTATGCAAGACTAATAAAGGATCATGACCCGAGTGTCTGGAATGCTGCTAAAAGTGAATTTGCAGCAGCACGTGCCAGTAATGCTGCACTTGAACAAAGACTATATAACTCAAAGAGCTCTAAAACAAATTATCAAGCTGACTCCTTCTTTGGTAGCATATATAAAAATTAACTGTAAAAATATTACAAATTAAGTCATAATATACTAGTTATGGCAAAGAAGAATCCAGACAAGAAACGCATTACCAATAAGAGAGCTAGTCATGACTATTTTTTAGAAGATAGCATATTGGCAGGAATTGTTCTTAGCGGCGCTGAAGCCAAGTCCCTTAGAATGGGTCATGGTCATCTTCAAGGCGCCTACGTAACGGAAAAAGGCGGAGAGCTATATCTAACTAATGCAACAATAAATGGAGCACAAGGCATCCCAATAGCCGAAGAAGACCAAACTAGAAGCAGGAAGCTACTCGTTAAGAAAAGTGAAATAGCCAAACTAGTAGCCAAGAAACAACAAGGCAATACTATTATCCCCCTAGAGATATTACCAATAGGAAGATATATAAAAATTAGGATAGCTTCGGGTCGCGGTAAAAAGAATTACGACAAACGCCATAGCCTAAAAGAAAGAGACGAGACAAGGCAAATAAATAGGGCCATGAAAAACTCATAATGCGTATAGGTTTCTTTACTGACAACTATCTTCCTAGTCGAGACGGCATAGCAATATCGGTTGACACCTTTAAAACTGAACTAGAAAAAATGGGACACGAAGTTTTCATAATTGCGCCTGCACCAAACCTTGTATATAAAGAAGAGTCCGATCATATCGTCAGGTTTCCAGCTTTTAAGGGACTATTTTATGAAGACTATCTAACCAGTATATTTTTTCCACCAAAAACACTAAAGCAGCTTGATGAATTAAATCTTGATATTGTTCATTACCATACGCTAGGACAGGTTGGATTCCTGGGCGCATATTACGGTATGAAAAGAAACCTACCACTATTAACGACATATCATACGGACTACTATCAGTACGTTAAGCATTACAAAAATACTTTGCCTGGTGTAATTGCATTATCCTTATTAGCGCCCGCAATCACTGGAGGTAACTTAAAAGACTATCGAAAAGCCTTACTTAGCATTAAACCCGAGAAAACCGTAGATAAGTGGAATCAAAAACTTGTTGAAAAGGGAGTAAAGACACTGCTTGATGCCTGTGACGTCGTCATCGCGCCATCTAAAAAAGTTAAGAACCAATTAACCAGCTGGAATACAAATACTGAAATCGAAATACTTCCGACTGGAGTAGAGAGAATAAAGACAACCAAGCAGGATAAAAAGGATTGGCAAGTAAAGCTAGATATAACTAAAGAAGATAAGATTATAGCTTTCGTTGGAAGACTAGGCACTGAGAAAAACTTAGACTTGCTACTAAGTGCTTTTACAGAAATTAGACACAAAATAGAGAATGCTAAACTTCTGGTAATTGGCGGGACAGGTAGTCAGACTGAGGATTCTAGCGTAAACAAACAAAAAGAAATAGACGACTATAGACGAAAAGGCATAATATTCACCGGATATGTCAAACACAGCCAATTGGGTGCACTATATGAAATATCATCTGTTTTTGCATTTACATCCCTTACTGACACTCAAGGACTAGTTTTAAATGAAGCGGCAATGTCGGGTTTACCGATTGTCATGATAGACAAAGACATCACAATGATAGTTAAAAACAATGTGAACGGAATAATTGTTAGAGAAGAAAAAGATGAGCTTGCAAGTGCCATTATTGCAATCCTAAATAACGACAATCTAAGAAGTAAAATGTCAGAAAAAAGCAAAGAACTAGCAAAGGAATATACCCCTAAAAAACAAGCAATAAAAATAGAAAAAATATACCAAGATCTAGTAAATAAATACCATGGAAAAATTCATTTAAAAAGCGATTAAACCATTTTTTTAAAGATTGTTGCGATTACCGCATATTTTCTTGTATAATCTTATCTGTTGTTGATATATTCCGGGGTAGCTCAGCGGTAGAGCGGGTGGCTGTTAACCACTAGGTCGCTGGTTCGAATCCAGTCCCCGGAGCCAGACCAAGCACCAACAGAGGTAGACCAGGTTCCTAGACCTGGTTTTTTCTTTTTGACTTGTTGGCCTCTCGCTGTTAGTTGGTTCGAGACCGGTTCCTCTCAAAAACTCCATTAACCCTGTATATGTTGGAATCATCAAAACCAACGATTCTTACATTTCTAACTCTGTTATTTTGTTCTAGAAACGACCTCTTAACCAATGGAAAGCAAGCACCCAAAATAGAGACCGAGTTCCTTGACCGGTGTGCTTAAATTCACATAATTACAAGAAATAATCCTATTCTAGGTATAGCTTAGAGAATTTTTTACCATCAATAACGTGCAGCACCGATCCATCGCCAAAAGGGTTGCCGTCAGGCATGGTAGAGAATGTATCGATACACCACACTCCGTGTTTAATTTCATAACAAGTCCTACTAGGAGTATGCCCGAATACTTGAGGACTGTCGCTATATACAACACTCGTACCGGGCCGTGCCCATAGCGGACTCGTATCGTTCCATAAGCCTTCTACATCTTGCACACCAGACCACTCATTAGCTACTCCAGCATGAGAATAGGTAACGCCATCAATTTCGATAATAACAGGCAGGCCAGTAAGCCACTCTTTGAGATCTTTGTTTTCTGGAGTATTAATTAAAACTTGCGTCATAGGGTTGTAGCCAGATTGCAATGACGGGGTATCGTTAACATATATGTAGTCGTGATTGCCTGTGACCAACTCAACTTTGCTTCGGTTTTGGCTTTGCATATCCTTTAGTAAATTCCAGGTATTGAGAGTATCCTGTGGACTAGCACTAAAGTCGTCCGCATAATCACCACAGAAAATAACCTTATCATAATCGTTAATGACTTTAGCGACTTTCTCAATAATCCAGATCTTTGTGTGGATGTCGCCAATTGCGAGTACTTTTCCCATAC
>Ga0194055_10002465_pt1 | contig 14646 bp, 12 predicted proteins | sample SepL449m_MetaG_FD_155482 | JGI IMG/M metagenome (GOLD analysis project Ga0194055, IMG submission 155482) | Anoxic zone freshwater microbial communities from boreal shield lake in IISD Experimental Lakes Area, Ontario, Canada - Sep2016-L442-9m | ecosystem: Environmental > Aquatic > Freshwater >... | reverse complement strand
GGAACCTGTTGATACGGCAAGGGCTGTCATCTCAGCAAAGATCGATGCGCCAAAGCCCTGGAGGCGATTCGTTAATGGCGATGGAGCATTCACTGCTGCAATCGTATGTGATGGAAGAGCAGGACTATGCAGTCCAGCCAGCGAAAGCATCAATCATTGCAGTGACATCGCCCAGTGGGTACAAGATGGGGCAAGTGGCGCCATCCTTGATGTATTCGCGCACTTTTGCACGCGCTTCATCGGGAGTGCCTGATGCAGTGAGCATCTGAACAATTTCGTCCGGTACAAGTTTTGAAGCAGCTTCAACTTGTTCGTGAGTTGCAGGCCATGTCAGAACTTCACCGACTTTGTCGAGCAATGATTGTGGAACTCCAGATGCCTTCATGATGTGTGGCTGTTGGCCAAGATATTGCGTGACCATCATACGTGCCATGTCGAGAGCAGTTTTACGATCTTCATGAACGCTACAGACGACAAGTTGGGGACGATCGATTTTCTCCCACGAACGACCAGCCTTATCAGCACCGATAGCCAAGTGCTCGAGTGCTTTTTTGTTGTAATCAGGAGACACTAGGTAATTGAGGACAACTCCGTCAGCGATTTCACCGGCGAGTTCCATCATCTGCATGCCGGTAGCGCCGAGATAGATGGGGACATCCTTCGGACGACGCTCTTGGTACACGTAGTCAAGTTCAACGCCATCAAGGTGCACGAACTCGCCATTCATTGTGACGGTCTCATTTGCAAGCAGGGCACGAACTGCAGTGATGATTTCACGCATTGCACGAAGTGGCTTGGCCCGAGAGATTCCGACTTTTTCTGCAAGAGGATCCCACCATGCACCGATTCCGAGAATCACACGACCAGGAGCGAGGTCGTCAAGTGTTGAGAATGTTGCTGCGAGACGAGCAGGGTTACGTGTCCAGCAATCAACAACGCCAGAACCGATTTTGATTTTGTCTGTTACTGCAGCAAAGGCTGACATCGGAACAATGGCGTCGCGTACGAGCCGGCTGTCTGCTTGCCAAACGGCTTCAAATCCTTTTTGCTCTGCGTACTTTGTGTACTCCATTCCCTCAGCAATGGGGTGTGCATCTTGCAGGTAGAGGGCTGCGGGGCTTGTCATGTTGGATCCTCGTTTGAGTCTGAGTTCTTAGGTTTCATCGGTAATTTTGTTCGCCAGATTCCGTCTGCTGCATGAAGTGCTGCGGCAACAGCTGGTGCAGTCGGGACGAGACCAATCTCGCCGACGCCCTTGATGCCGTACGGACTGCGCGGTTGTGGGCATTCGACCATGACAACATCGACTGGCGGCATGTCTTTCGGACGAATGATTCCGAGTGAACGCAAAGTCATGTTTGTGGGGTAACCCATTTCGTCACTAGGGAATTCTTCCGTTAACGCATATCCAAGACCCATGTGCACAGATCCTTCAATTTGTCCTTCGCACAGCGTGGGGTTTACTGCGCGACCCACGTCGTGAACAGCAACAACTTTGTCAATCTTCTGGGTCTCAGGATCCATGATCACCATCTGTGCCGCGTATCCGAATGCAGAGTGGATGATTGGATTTTCAATTCCAGGCTCACCTAAGTGGTGAGTCCAATCAATGACGTATTCGCCTGTGTAGTCAATACCGGTCTTGCAGCCGTCTTCTAAGGCTGCGGCGCATGCACGTTGCACACTGGCTGCTGCCATGAGAGTGCCACGACTTCCTGTCGTTTGACCAAAACCTAATTGGCGAGTGGTGTCAACGAATACACGAATTGATGATGCGTCGATTCCAAGTTCTTCTACGGCAACCTGAAGCGCCACTGTGTGTACGCCTTGGCCCATCTCTGTCCATCCGTGTCGAACTTCTACGATGCCATCAGTGCGGAAGTGAACCACGGCGCGTGCGACCTCGCGGAAACCATTTCCTAAACCGGAGTTCTTGAGGCCGAGACCAAGTCCGACTGCACGACCAGCAGCAACTGCAGCGTCGTAGGCGGGTTTGATTTCATCAAGACACATATCTGCGCCTTTGCATCCGTCATCCATGATTTGTCCAGGACCCCACACTTGTCCCGGATGAATAACGTTTCGTTTACGAATTTCCCAACCTGAGATGCCTAGATGCTCTGCAAGGCGGTCGAGGCAACCTTCCATGGCGAACTGTGCCTGGTTTGCTCCGAAACCTCGGAATGCGCCACAGACAGGATTGTTGGTACGTACAGCAACAGAGGCGATGTCAACATTCGGAACAAAATACGGCCCTGTTGCATGGCCAGCTGCACGCTCGAGAACTTTCATGCCCACAGACGCGTATGAGCCTGAATCACCAATCATTCGTACATGAACGGCAGTTAGTTTTCCGTTGGCATCGCACCCCACTGAGTACTCCATGCGAATCGGATGACGCTTTGCATGCATCAGGAAGCTTTCTTCGCGCGACAGTGTGCAACTCACTGGTTGTTGTAACAGCCAGGCTGCAAGTGCAGTTTGTCCTTGATTCGACATGTCTTCTTTGCCACCAAAAGCTCCACCGTTTGACACCAATTCAACTGTGACTTTGTCTTTTGGAATATTCAAGATGTCGCAGATCTGATCGCGGTCATCCCACACGCCCTGGCCACCGGAGTACACATGCATCGTTCCGGATTCTGTATTCGGCACCGCAAGAGTCGATTCAGGTTCTAGGAAAGCGTGTTCAATTCGTTGCGTTTGGAATGTTTCTGTGACGGTGCATGAACTTGCCGAAAGAGCAGATGCCGTGTCGCCACGTTGGTATTCGCTTCGCGACAGCACATTGTTTTCTGTTCCCCATACTGCAATTTCTGTATCGGTGATCGCAGCTACTGGATCAACGATTGGTCGCAGTGGCGAATAGGAGACTTTGATTAGTTCTGCAGCAGCACGCGCTTCACGACGTGTGCGCGCAACGACAATGGCAAGAACGTCGCCGGCATACGACGTACGTTCTCCGACGCCAATGAAGACTGGCCAGTCCTTGTAGATAATTCCCACCCGAATGTCGCCAGGAACATCGGCCGCAGTGAATACTGCCTCAACACCAGGCGAAGCTAAAGCTGCAGAGGTGTCAATAGCGAGAACATCTGCGCGAACATAAGCAGTGAGGTGGAGAGCCGCATGAAGCATTCCGGGCACTCTGATGTCATCGACATAACCGCGATCACCGAGAGCTAGTTCAGCGGCTTCATATTTTGCACCGCGAGAGCCGATGCCGCCAGGCAGAGAAACTGATACTGGCGTTCCTTTCGCAACTACTTCGATTGCATCGAGGATTTTTACGTACCCAGTACAACGGCACAGATGTGCACCAAGGTGACGCGCCATATCTTCTCGCTGCAAATCGGCGCCTTTTTTGTCAATCTGTGATTTCGCACGCATGACAATGCCAGGGATACAAAAGCCACATTGCAAACCACCACATGCTGCGAACGCATCAGAAAAGGATTGGCGTTCAGATTCATCAACGCCTTCCAAGGTGGTGATCGTGCGACCTTCTGCTTTTGCAACGGGGTACTGGCATGAGACTTGGGCTTTGCCGTCAATCATGATGGTGCAGCAGCCACATTGACCACTGGGGGAGCACCCGTCCTTTGGTGACGTGATGTCGAGTTCGTCGCGTAGAGCCGCAAGAAGATGTGGATGGTCGGAGGCGACTGTTACGTCCTGGCCATTAACCCGAAAAGAGACGCGTGTGGATTGGTCGGCTACATCAGTCATTGTGACCAACTTATACGAAAAGTAAAACTAAAAGCCATAAAGTTCTAGGGTTCCATGCGGGGGAGGTGCGGCGGAATAGGGTTCCCGTATGAAATCCAGTTGGGTACGACGCCCCATCACGGGGCTTGGGGTCTTTTTCCTCGCAATTGCCCTCACGGTCTCCCTTCCGTTCTGGGCAATCCTCACCATGTTGGTGGATGCCGTTCGCGGACGTTGGCGATTCCCAATCCCGCGTCTTATTGCTTTTGCAACCTGCTGGGCCTGGCTAGAAACGTCTGGTCTCGTTGTTGCCTTGTTTTTGTTTTTCACAGGACGCGGACGCAGTGTGTCTGCGCATTACGCATTACAAACGTGGTGGTGTCGCAGTCTGATTCAGGCACTGGGTTTTACGGTCGGTCTGCAAATAACTGTTGAGGGTGCAGAACACGTGGGCGCTGGACCCTTTATCGCACTTGGCCGTCACGCGAGTCTTGCCGATTCGATCATGAGCTCGTGGGTCATCGCATCACATGTGGGATTGCGTCCTCGGTTTGTCTTGAAGAAGGAATTGAAGATGGACCCTTGTCTTGACATACTCGGACATCGTCTACCGAACTATTTTGTTGATAGAGAATCTTCAAATGTTGCTGGCGAGCTTCAAGGTATTGAGCAGATGGCCGCGGGATTAGGAGTGAAAGATTGCGCTGTTATTTTCCCCGAAGGAAGTCGCGCCAGTGGAAAGAAACGTGTTCGCGCTCTTGAGCGTTTGCGGGAGCGTTCACCTCAACGCGCTGAGACGCTTGCCGGATTGTCATATTTGATTCCGCCAAAACCTGCTGGAGCAAACGCATTGTTGTCTGCAGTACCCGAGGCAAATGTTCTCACGATGTGGCATAGCGGTTTCGATGGGCTCGATACATTTTCAGGAATTTTGAGTCACTTGGGTCGGACTAGGGCAAAAGTGCATGTTCATGTGGAAGAAATCTCGCGCACCAAGATTCCGTCGGGTGAAGCATTTGTGTCGTGGCTTGATGCAAAATGGGTCGAGATGGATAACGCAGTTCGTCGCCAGTTAGAGAGCGATGCAAATAGCAATCGGGGGGTTGTTCATGGGTAAGGCAATGGCAGCAGCAGCGATCACAATTGTGATCATTATGTTGGTCACGTGGTTAATAAGTCTGGCTATTAAGAATGCGTCGATTGTTGACATTACGTGGGGCCTTGGTTTCGCCGTCACGTCGTGGGTGCTGGCACTCACTATCGACGGAAACTCAACGCGACAAGCACTGCTTGCATTCATGGTGGGCCTGTGGGGTCTTCGTCTCGGTGGTTATCTTGCCAAACGCAATCTTGGGCACGGTGAAGACTGGCGCTACAAATTGATGCGCAAGAAGAGAGGTCCGAATTTCGGAATGATCAGTCTTGTCACTGTGTTCGGGTTACAAGGCGCGTTGATGTTTACAGTCTCGTTGCCTGTGATGTTTGGTAACTCAGATTCCACTCCCGGTGTTGGTCCGATCGCAGTGATCGGAATCATGGTGTGGGCAGTTGGTTTTCTATTTGAAGCAATTGGTGACTGGCAATTGGCACGCTTCAAACGTGATTCTTCTAACGTTGGCAAGGTGATGCAGACGGGCCTCTGGAGCCTGACTCGTCACCCTAATTACTTCGGTAACGCATTGTTGTGGTGGGGAATAGGAATCGTCGCTGCTGAAACCGGCAGTGGAGTCATTGGTCTCATTGGGCCAGCCGTAATGACCTATCTCTTGCTCAAGGTCTCAGGGGTTCCTATGTTGGAACATTCAATGAACAAGCGCCGAGAAGGCTACGCAGAATACGCAACTCGTACCAGCGTGTTTATTCCGCGTTTGCCGAAGAAGGCCTAAAAACTAGATCGCGGCCAATGCGCGATGAATATCGTCGACGAGATCGTCTGCGTCTTCAAGTCCGATCGAAAATCGTAATAAACCTGCTGTGACGCCCATCGTTGTCAATGCTTCTTGCGAGAGTCCGACATGGGTGCTTGTTGCAGGGTGACATACCAAAGTTTCCGGGCCACCGAATGATGTAGCGATTCGTACAAGTTGCAATTGCGAAACAAGTGATTGACACTCTTCAAAGCCGCCCATTATTTCAACCGCAATAACAGTGCCGCCATAACGCATTTGCTCGCGAGCGAGTTGGTGTTGAGGGTGTGATTCAAGGAATGGGTGTGAAACCGAAAGAACGTTGTCATGTCCCTCTAGCGAACGAGCAAGAATGAGCGCACTGTTGTTCTGGCGTTCAGTGCGCACGCCAAGAGTACGAATACCGCGCAAGCCATTAGCTGCGTCGTACGGGGAAGCAACAGCGCCGTGCATGACCGCATAGCCCCACACCGAATCAATCAGATCCTTTTCGCCAGCTATTACTCCGAGAAGCGCGTCGTTGTGTCCGCCGATGCCTTTAGTGGCGGAATGCAGGACAATGTCAATTCCGAAATCAAGTGGACGTTGTCCCATTGGCGTTGCCAGAGTTGAATCGACAACTGTGAACGGGCCGCGAATGGATCCAATTTCAGCAAGGTTTGTAAGAGCTAGTCGTGGATTCGATGGTGTCTCTGCAATGACCAACATGGTTTTGCCAGGAATGACTGCTGAAGCAAACGAGCCAGGAACTGTTGGGTCAACAAATGTGGTTTCAATTCCGAAGCGAGCACACGGTCCTTGCAAGAAAGACAAGGTGGCACCGTACAAATTGTTCTGAGCAACGATGTGAGAGCCGTATCCACAGAAGGACAAAATCACTGAAGCGATTGCGCCCATTCCGGAGCCAAACGCAAGTGCGGATTCTGCACCCTCTAGTTGGGCGATGGCGTTTTCAAAATGAGTGACGGTTGGGTTGGAAAAACGAGAGTAGAAGGTCTCTGACCGAAGCCCAGTCGCGCGTTTGGTGGCATCGAGCAAACTGTCTGACTCCCAGACGGTGTTTGGCCAGATGGCAGGGGACAGGGAGTGAGATCCATCGCGTCCTGCAGTTATTGCACTGGTGTCTGGCATATGGGGCACCTGCCGATGATAACGAGCCTGTGACCCAAAATCAGTGGACATTGTGATGGTTCAGTCGGGAACTGCACCAGTGGGGTAACCTTGACCCCATGTTCTCTTACTTAGACGCCGCTAGCGGCAGCATGATTATCACCGCCATCGCTGGTGGTATGGCCGGCCTCGGTGTCGCAGTCAAGATGTGGTCGGCTCGCATCAAGTCCAAAATCACTGGCAAGCCAATGCCCGAGTTCGATTCCTCCGACGAGGACGACTCCACCTCAGCTCACGACTAACTCATGTCGAGCATTCTTCAAGACCCAGGCTCTTTTCGTGACCCCTTAAGCAAGGTCTTTGTTGGCGACGGCAAGGTTGTTAGAGCATTCACCGAGATGGGTGCCTCGGACATCGAAAAGGTTTGGAAGAAAAAGTCGATTCAGCGTGCACTTGAATCGGGAGATCTCATTGCATCCACCATTGTTGAGCCGTCCTCTGTAGGTCTTGGAGCCCCTTGGGTTACTGCAATGACTCATCCGTTGGTGCCGTTCATTTCGTATCCGTACGAGTGGACATTTTCAATGTTGCAAGACGCGGCGTTGTTGCAACTCAAGCTCAGCCGTGCAGCACTGGTCGACGGTGTGGGCGTCAAAGATGCAACTCCGTACAACATTCAGTTCATGGGTTCGCGTGCGCAGTTCATTGATGCCGGATCATTTGAAGTTCGTAAAAAGGGTGATCCTTGGTACGGGTATCAACAGTTCTGCGAATTGTTCTTGTATCCATTGATGCTTCAGGGCTATCTCGGTGTCGGATTCCAGCAGATGCTGCGCGGTTCAGTGAATGGAATCTCCATCGACACAATGCGTAAATTGCTTCCGGCAAGCATTCGCCGCCCTCGCAAGGGTCGTCTTACTCACGTTGTACTTCATGCAGCTGCGCAAAAGCGCTACGCCGACTCAAATGTTGATATCAAAAATCAGGCAGCCAAGTCAGGTCTGAACGCTCAAGTTCTCGATGCAACCATGAAGAAACTGGAAGGCATAGTTTCCAGCATCAGTCTTGGCGACAAGAAGTCAACCTGGTCTGAATATTCAGAGCGCGGTCATTACATCGAATCAAGCCTCGACGAGAAGCAAAAGTTCGTTCGCGATGCTGTTGCTTCGTCTCCACGCTCACAAGTGTGGGACATCGGTTGCAATGACGGAATCTTTAGCCGTATCGCTTCTGCACATTCTGACTACGTAGTCGCAATGGACGCAGACCCTCTCGTTATTGATCGCCTTTACAACACGTTGAAGGCCGAGAAGAACGAAAAGATTCTTCCGCTCTATGTTGATCTCACTGATTCAGGTGGTGGAGTTGGCTGGCGTGGGCAAGAACGCCCCGGCATCTTTAATCGTGGCAAGCCTGACATCGTTATGGCACTTGCAGTCATTCATCACATGGCAATTACATTCCATGTACCGCTTGCATCGCAGCTCGACATGTTCCGTGATCTGACGCCAGAGCTCATTATTGAAATGCCGCACGCTGATGACCCGATGGTCCGCAAATTACTGACCAACAAGCGCGATGGTATCCATGACGACTTCAACCTGGATGAGTTTGAACGCTTGTTGAATGAGCGCTTCACCGTGAAGTCAAAGATGTTGTTGTCGGGCGGTACTCGCACGATTTTCCACGCTGTCCGTAAGGGCTAGCCGAAGGGGTGGCGACCCGTTCTCGCCGATAACATTGCAGAGTCGTGGTGCATGCACCTCAACTGGCGACGTGGCCGAGTGGTTTAGGCAAGGGCCTGCAAAGCCCTGTACCAGGGTTCGATTCCCTGCGTCGCCTCTATAGGTCTAAGTGTTTGTCCGACAGTCGGGGCACAAGATGCCTTCGGTGGCGTCAACACAGTCTTGGCAAAAGATGATTCGCACTCTGCATGTGGGCACGTCGCAGTTATAGAACTGATTCGATGGTCCATCACACGTTTGGCAGATTCCCAACACTTTGGCGTCTTTGCTGAAGTCAACCTTGAGACGTCGATCAAACACATAGAGCGAGCCTTCCCATAGACCATCATCTTTGTAGGTTTCTCCGTACCGAACGACTCCGCCGTCCATTTGGTACACCTCGGTGAAACCGCGGTTCTTCATTAGTACAGACAGAACTTCGCAGCGAATGCCACCAGTGCAATACGTGACCACCGGTTTGTTTTTGAGGTGGTCGTACTTGCCACTATCGAGTTCGCGTACGAAGTCCGGAGTTGTGCGCGTATCGGGCACTATTGCATTGCGAAATTTACCAATGCGTGCTTCAAACGCATTGCGTCCATCAAAGAAAGCGACATCGCCGCCATGTTGTTCGACAAGTGCATGAACCTCATGTGGTTTGAGGTGCACCCCACCGCCAACGACGCCTGACTCGTCCACAATGAGCTCATCCGGAACACCGAAGGTGACAATTTCATCTCGCACACGTACAGCGAGACGAGGGAAGTCTTCACCAATTCCATCCGACCACTTCCAATCGATGTTGTGAAAGCCGGGGTATTCACGCGTAATGCGGCGGTAACTCTTGATCGCCTCTAGCTCTCCACCTACGGTTCCGTTGATGCCGTCTTTTGAAATGATGATGCGACCTTTGAGTCCCAGACTTTCGCAAAGAGTGCGTTGCCACAGACGTATCGCATTAGGGTCCACTAACGGAGTGAACTTATAGAACAGAAGAATCTTGATCTCGCTAATACATCTAAATGTATCGCCATCATTGAGTGAATGACTCAGTGCGCGGACGGTGGACTAGTGAGAATTCTGCTGTTACTGTTAGAAGTACGGACAAAAACTTCGTCCACTAAGGAGCTCGGTCATGAGCAGATTACGTCATCGTTTCCTAGTCGCACTAGCGACATTTTCTCTAGCTGGGTTTGTTGCAGTAGCCCCTGCAATTGCAGACTCTCCGGTGGGAACCTGTAACTCCGGCACAGTGGTCACCGCAACGTTGAAAGTTGACGGGGCGGCTGTTGTAGTGAACGCATCGGGTAGTGCATATGCGCTCACGGTGTGTCGAGTGACAAGTAATAGTTACTACACAGTTCAGGTCGGTTTGTATGACCGTGGAGTTCTCAATGAAGACCTACTTGCAACAAATCTCGAAAAGACGTTTGAAGTGACTTTTGCGCCGACTGCCGGCGATACACCGACAGTCGCTGATTTCTATGGGCGCATTCAGTCATATTCGGTGGGAACAAATGTTGTTGTATCGGTCAAGCCAGTTGCGTTAACCAAAGTCAATTACTCGTTGCCAGCTAACGCTGCTCTGAATTGTGGAGGTAAGGAGTTCACTGATGCAGCATGTATTGCACTGGCAGGTGTTGACAAGGCAGCAATGGTGACCGGAACTGTTCGGTTTGATACGTCTGCGCGTGCGAGCAGTTATTCAAAGTTGGCCGGAGCGACAGTCAGTGCATCGGCCAACTTGTACGACATCAGTTTGTCTGGTCCGTGTCCATTGGCATCTTCGAGTTATTCCGGAAATGATGGCGGAGGAAGTCGGCCATCATCAGAGACCACGACATTGACCGCAAAGATGGTGGGCCCTCACTTCAAAGAAAATGGAACGACATTGAATACCGGTTCTCTTGAGGTGTTTATTCCGAAAGAAACCATCACGGCATGCTTCGGCGGTACTGCGACAGAGTTAGCTACGTCACTGGGCATCACGCGTACTGAAGCCGGGGTCACGGCTGACGTGGTGAAGACCAGTGGAGCGCCTTCCACGGGACTGCAATACACAACCACTGTTATTGGTGATGCACTGAAGATATCAGTGTCTGCCGTGTCGTTCTCTGATCCCACGTACAACTTGCTCCTTCACAAAGCTGCAGTGGCTTCAACTACAACAACTTCAACCACGACTCCTTCGTCGGGTGCAACAACAACCTCAGTTCCAGCGAGTACTGCCACGACAATAACTGTGGTCAACGGTGGGGCATCAACGAACCTGACTACTTTGATTCAGACAAATGCAGCGTCGGCGACACAGTTGTCGCGCACGACGGGTAGAACAGCGAAGTCTTTGGCCGCTCAGGCCAATCTGGCAGTACTGACCGGATCCACTGTTTCTTTGAAGGTTGTGACATCCACAGCAAAATATTGCAAGGTGACGGGCACGAACATTAAGGGCGTAAATGTGGGTTCCTGCAAAGTCACAGTGACTGTGAAACCTAAGAAGGGTATTTCCCATTCAAAGACTTTGACTTTGAAAGTCGTGTAGTCAAGAACTACAGGTTCAAGAGTTCGCGGATGTTCTCCGGAACAAAGTTGTTCTCTGTAGTTGTGTCGGCTTCGACAAGTTCTACAAGACGGTTGACAACTTCAATTGGGTCCATCTGATTCGTAGTGACCATTTGTCCAACCATCTTGTGAATTTCCGCTGCTGGTGCGTTGATTGACGAATCATCAAACCACTCCCACATGGAATCTGCCATACGATCGTTGAACCCGGTGTTGTAAGGAGCTGGGTTGATCAAGCACACGTCAATGCCCTGTGGTGCGAGCTCAGCGCGCATTGCTTTACCCATTGCTTCAAGGGCATGTTTAGTCATGGCGTACGGGCCAAATCCGGGAGCCGCTAAGACGCCGGCGATTGACGACATGATGATGATTCTTCCTGAACCCTTAGCTGCCATTCGTGGCAAGGCCGCTTGAGTGGCAGCGACGGTGCCAAAGACATTGACTTCGAATACTTTACGAAGACGATCGTTCGGCACATCGGACATGGGGCCTGTCTGACCGTATCCAGCGTTATTGATGAGTACGTCAATGTCCCAGCCTGAAATCTTTGCCACATCCGCGGAGTTGGTGATGTCTACTTTTTCCACTTGCAGTTGAGGTGCTTCAGCGGAAAGCGATTTTGCTTGGGCAGCAGTTTCGGTTGTTGCAATGACGTGGTGTCCAAGGGCTGCTAGCGCGATTGCGGCACCTTTGCCGAAACCGGAACCTGCGCCGGTGATGAGAATAGTTTTCGACATGGTGAACTCCTGAAGATGTGTTTGGTTCACGATAGGCGAATATTTGTTGTCTTCGGTATTCCAACGCTGTGAAGTCACACACCTGTGACTATTCTCGCTTCATGATTACACGCCAAGAGGCAATTGCTGAATTGACCGCAGAGGGTATGCCTCTTGAGTTGCAGACTGTTGAGGTGCACGGCAATCCGTTACGTGTATTCAAGAATGCACCTGATTCACTTCGTGAAGTGTGGCTTCTTGCGGCGCAACAAGGCGAGGCGCCCTATTCCATCTATGAAGACAATGTTTTGACATATGCCAACGCGCATCGTCAAGTGGTCTCAGTTGCTGCATGGCTCACCGCACAAGGAGTGAAGAAGGGCGACCGAGTTGCTCTCGGAATGCGCAATTACCCCGAATGGGCGATTGCTTTCTGGGCTACTCAATGTATTGGTGCAGTGATGGTCAGTTTGAATGCATGGTGGATCGCCGAAGAACTGAAATACGCACTCTCTGATTCAGGCGCAACAGCTGTAATTGTGGATGGTGAACGTCAAGACCGAATGTCGGACGAATTATTGGCAGAGATGGGCATCACTGTTGCCTTGGTAGCGCGAGGTACAGCGCGGCCTGGAATTACATCATGGGAAGAGGCGGCGGGAAACGCATCTGCGGTATTGCCAGAGGTAGAGATTCTTCCCGATGATTTCGCAACAATTCTGTACACATCAGGAACGACAGGTTTTCCTAAGGGTGCAGCTGGTACAAATCGTAATTACATCACCAATATGTGGAATGGAAAATTCAGTGTTGCTCTCGCAGGAAAGATGGCAGGCGTACCACCTACTGCGTCTGCACCCGCGAAGACACAGACAGTTGCACTGTCGACCTTTCCATTTTTCCACATTGCTGGTTTGTGTGGCTTGATCAACAACACAACAAATGGAGTGTGTGTAGTTACTCAATTCAAATGGGATGCGGGAGATGCTCTTCGAATCGTTGAGAAGTACAAAGTCAATGTTTTCGGGGGAGTACCCACAGTGGTTCGCTCGTTCCTGGAGCATCCTGATTTTTTAAAATTCGATTTGTCGAGCATTTCGGCAATCGGACAAGGCGGTGCGCCTGTGCCTCCCGATTCCGTGGCAACGATTGAAGCCGAATTTGCAGGAAAAGTAAGCGCTAGTAATGGGTATGGATTAACAGAGACAACTGCCGCAGTGATCGGTAATAGTGGTGCTGCGTATTTCGCAAAGAAGGACAGTGTTGGCTTGCCATATGTCGGAACACAGATTCGAATAGCGGCCGAAGACGGAAGCGAAGTTCCGCAAGGTGACATCGGTGAAGTGTGGGTGTATGGCCCGAACAATGTTCGTGGTTACTGGAATAAGCCTGAAGAGACAAAGAAAGCGTTTACCAACGGATGGTTTCACACTGGTGACGCTGGTTATGTCGATGCCGATGGTTTTGTGTACGTGGTTGACCGCATCAAAGACATGGTGTTGCGCGGTGGCGAAAATGTCTACTGCGTTGAAGTGGAAACTGTGCTGTTCGAGCACGAGGCTGTACGTGATTGTGCAGTGATTGGTTTGCCACACGACAAACTGGGTGAAGAGGTAACGGCAGTGCTCGTGGCCGCCGAAGGCTTCGGCTCAGATCATGATGCAGAAATTTTGGCTTTTCTAAAGACACGCCTTGCTTCATTCAAAGTACCGAGCAAAGTGTTCTGGCATCAAGAAGAATTGCCGCGCAATGCAACCGGAAAAGTGCTGAAGAAAGATTTGCGCGACGAATATTCGGTTCGCAAATAATTATTACGAGTGAGCTGTAATTGACAAGCCGAAAATAGTTCTGCTTGGGAAAAAAGTTCGCCACGCAACGATGAAGGCCAAGTACACCGGCCCGATGAGGATGATGTCACGAGCCCAATGTGGTCCGTTCGGATATTGGGCGGACAGCAAGATAAAAGCTCCAAAGTAAATAATTGTCGCGGTGTATGTGGCTGGTCGGAGGGCGTGAACACGTACGAGGTGTGGAAACTTGACCATTGTGAGTTGAGCAACACAGAACAACAGGCAGATCACTGCTGCGTACTTTTGGCTGGTGCCCAAAAGAATGAATGTCGGAATGACAATGTTCCACATGGCCGGAAAGCCGTTGAACCAGACGTCTTCAGTTTCTTGATCTGTGCGAGCAAACCACAACGCGCTCGTCATCAAAATTAGACCTGAGATTGTCATTGTGAAGCGCGGCTCGACCACGTCCATACGAATCAGAAGAACTGTCGGCACTACGACGCACGTGACGTAATCGATGACAAGGTCAAGAACATGGCCGTCAATATGGGGCGCGTGAAGGCTGACGTCAAACTTGCGGGCAATCGGGCCGTCAATGCCATCGAGAATCTGACACACGATCAGCCAGAGGAGGGCGGTACGGATGTATCCGTCAATCACGGACTGAAGGGCGATGAGGCCAGCGAGGGCTCCGCTTGCCGTAAGAACGTGAATGCTGAACCCAGTCCTACGTTGGGATTGAGATGTTTCAATATTTGGCACTGCGCCAGCCTACGGTGCTCGCCCCGTACGCTTGCCTGATGGGTAGTCGCAGGGAACAGATTGAGAGGGGCTGGATACTGGTTTCCATCGCATACGGCGGGTTACGTGCTGCATTGGTGTGGAAATTTCTCCATAAGTACGGAGTGAATCCCTACATTTTCGGTGTCATTGAGTTCGTCTCGGCGGCGATCTATGGGAAATCCAGTGCTCAAGTGGTGGGGGCGGTAGTTGATGGCGCATGGGTTCGTCTACGGAAATGGCTCCCACTGGCCGCTCTGACATATTTCGCCCCTGATGGCTATGTATTTCTCAGCGCTGGCAAACTTCCCGGCGACATGCTGGCCATTTTGATCTCCGTCGTATG
>Ga0194055_10002464_pt1 | contig 14656 bp, 10 predicted proteins | sample SepL449m_MetaG_FD_155482 | JGI IMG/M metagenome (GOLD analysis project Ga0194055, IMG submission 155482) | Anoxic zone freshwater microbial communities from boreal shield lake in IISD Experimental Lakes Area, Ontario, Canada - Sep2016-L442-9m | ecosystem: Environmental > Aquatic > Freshwater >... | reverse complement strand
GAAGAAGCGGATCGAGCGGTTGCGTGTTTCGATGCAGGTCACCCAAGGCGAAAAGCAATTTCTGCTCACGGATGAAATTCGATTGAGGCTCTATGATTTGCCACAACTGCAAGACTTGCTGGCGAAAGTCAAAACGCTCAAACTGGTCGGAGTGTATGACTTTTGGTTTGAGATTGATCAGCGTCGCCGATTAACAAAGAATTCCTGCGATGTGGTTCTGGTCTTGCAAAAGGTGGGGTAGCAACACGTTTCGCGAGGCGAACGGTCGTGACTACAGGTCGATCGGTTCCGGAGCATTCGGTTCCGGCGCATTCGGGGCCGATCGTTTATTGGCTTCGAACGATTTGAATGCAGCTTGGCTGATGGCGTCGATGGCCAAGTAAAGGGCTGCGGCAGTGGCGCCACCTATCGGTCCGCCTGCGACCGAACCCGCCATCGTAGCCGTAGCGACACCGGCTGATTTTCCAATGCGCTCGGCATGCTTGTGCTCGATGCCGCCACAGCGGGACACGATGTAGGCCGAGTGCCGTGCTGCTTCTCCGACGAGCGTGGAAATGCCCGCCGGCTTGGTCATCAGAATGCGAGGCAAGCCAGCGATTGCGACCTCCGACGCAACCCGGGTCGAGGTGGTGACCAATCCTGCCATGACGGCTCGCAGGACACCTCGTACTAGTCGGTCGGATTGATGGCTGGCGTGATTGCCCGATTTGCAATGCCGGGCGAAATGTTCACAATTGCCTACCACCAAGTGATAGTAGGTAGTACCGACGGAGTTCAGGGCTTGTGCGACCACCGATTCCGGAGGCAAACAGTCTGAAACCGTTTCCACCGTCGGCATCTTGCCTCCAGAAAATTCAGCCAGCGTGACGCGTTGCACCTGCATGGTTGATCGCGCGTTCGGGACAGTTGCTAAATGGACGACGGTCCCGTCGCCGATATCAATACCGAAGTGGCGATACGGGATCACTCCCCAGATGCAGGGAATCGAAAGCAAGTCCCCTCGGGCCATGTTCTACTCTCCGTGTGCATGAAAGGCTTTTCGCCGATCATGTTGTAGTCGCCGAATGCACCCCAAGAGGTCGTTCGGCAGAATGGTCTTTCGTGTTTCGTTTGTTTGCTCATTGCCTGCTTGGCAGGCGCTGCAAAAGAAGATGCACTTTCAGGACCAAGAATTCCGTTCTCACGGCATCATTCCAGAAAAAGAGCCAGAGTTCCATAGGAACCCTGGCTCAAAAGTCTTTGGCCGTACACAGAATTATTGTTTCGCTTGGAAGCGAATCGACTGCATTCGGTAGCAAGTGAGACTACTGGAAGGATTTTCCGCAGCCGCAGGATTTGACTGCGTTCGGATTGTCGAAGGTAAATCCTTGACGTTCCAAACTGCTGAACCAACCCAGGGTTGTGCCGTCCAAAAGCAAAGCACTCTTCTTATCGACAACAACGGCGATGCCGTTTTGGTCTGAGCGTGTGTCCTTCCCTTCATCGAATTTGTCATCGAAATTGAGGGAATACTCGAATCCGCTGCAGCCGCCTGCGACGACTCCGACACGGACAAAGGTTTCTTCGCCGAATTGCCCGTCGACATGCGCTCGCTTGAGTTTATCTGCAGCCTCGGGAGTAACCGTGATTGCCATACGCAACCTCTATCAAGAATTTTGGAAATGTGACCGACAAACTACCTTATCCTCCCCAGCGGAAGAACAGGGTGCCCCCGAGAACATGAAGAAGCTAGGAAGCCCCGCTGCTCTCTCTGGCTATAGTATGCAAAGCACCTAGGACATGACAAGTCAAAATTCCCTTTCCAGAGGCGAGGACTCCTGCTATCTTATGGGCCCTCTCAAGGCCGGAGGTAGGACGAATGCGGCCCGAATTTTTGTATTTCCCTGAAAAATCATGACAAAGCCTCACCGAAAACTGAAAAAAGCCAACCATGGTCAACGTGCCGCCAATAGCAAGGCACGCAAGGCAAAGCGCCGAAAGGTTCGCACCTAGACGTAGGCTGCAACTTCCTGGCCAATCCCTATCGTTAGCGTTGTTTTGCGGCGCAATGGGTTCTGGCTGCAACTTGTTTTGCTCGGAATGATCCTGTGGGCGTCAAAGATTTCATCGTGGATCCGGATACCATCGACTTCGACCGAGTCGTCGCCGACATCCATGAAATCCGCAAATTCAATCCGCAACGCTTCGAAATGGAGCAGTTGACCGCGATTGTCTACGAAGATCCTGTGCGCGTCGCCTGTGTTGGCTACAAAGACGTCACGGACCAAGAGTTCTGGGTGCGCGGTCACATGCCAGGCATGCCGTTGATGCCTGGTGTGGTCATGCTTGAAGCAGTCGCCCAGGTCTGCTGCTATTGCTCGCACAAGTACAAGCTTCTCGGGGATTCGATGGTCGGCTTTGGAGGTCTCGAAGAAGTCCGCTTCCGAGAACCGGTCGTTCCCGGCAATCGATTGATCGTGATGTGCGAATTGCTCAAACTTCGGAAGCCCTATCTGCTGGTATGTCGTTTCCAAGGAATCGTCGGTCGCAACGTCGTGGTCGATGGGCAACTCAAAGGGATCCCGATACCGGTCAGCGCGATCAAAGAGCAAACGACGAATTAGTTTTTGTCGGAAACTGCGTTGGCTTTTTTCGCTCGCTTCCTTGCCATGCTCGTCGAATGACGGTCTCTTTTTTAAGTATCTCCTTTTTCTAGTCCTCTCCTTTGGAGATTGGTCATGCCCTCCCCACGGACGCGTTTCTATTCGATCTCGGCGCGATGGCTGATGGGTTGTATCCAGCTAGGGGCGTTCGTTTCTGTGGCAAGCATCCACGTTCTGTCGACGCACGCCCAGGAAAAAGGAGGCTCCGATCTCGAACGAGCGGAACTTCGTATCCCGGCATTTACGGCCTATGTCCTCCCCAATCCGCAGGGTGCACGTATCCGCGATCCGCAAGGCATCACTCTTTGGAAGGATCCTTCGCAGCGTGTGGTTTGGTATGGTCAATTCGCAAAGACAGGCCCAATGCAGGTATGTGTTGCCATCGAGCCTAAGGGTGGTTCCGTTCCCTCGCTCAAAATGCGAGTCGCAGGCCAATCGCGATCCGGAGAGTCAGGCCCGATCGAGAACGGCATTTCGATCGTGAACTTTGGGACATGGGAATTGTCCGAGACGGGTTATGTTCCTTTGGAGTTGGAACGGGATTCAGAGGGAAGCGAACCTGATTTTCGTGTCGTGGATTTGAGGCTGGCGGGAGGTGCCGTTGAAGGTGCGCACTTCAATCTCAAGGAACGACGCAATGCTGCTTCGGTTCATTTAATGTATCCCATCACTTCGGGAACGGAGATCGAAGCCTTCTACGGGGAAGTCACCGCTGTCGAAGACCCCATCGGCACGTTTTATATGACCTGCGGTTGGCACCGCGGTTACTTTGGAATGCAAGTCAATAGTCCCAATGAGCGACGGATCATCTTTAGCGTGTGGGACAGCGGCAACGAAGGGATCGATCGCAACAAAGTCGCATCCGAGAACCGCGTGCAACTCATCGACAAAGGCAAAGACGTTTTCTCGGGTGATTTTGGCAACGAAGGAACCGGCGGTCATAGTCACCTTAAAACCATGTGGGAAACAGGTTCGACGCAACGCTTCCTCGTGACGGCTACCCCCGTCGACGCCACGCACACAATCTTTGCCGGCTACTGGTTTAACCCAATCGACGAACGCTGGATGCTCATCTCGGCATGGAATGCGCCCAAGGAAGGAGGCCGATTGCGTGGCTTGCATAGCTTCAGTGAAAACTTCATCGGCGAAAACGGGCATCTGCAGCGTAAAGCCCTTTACGGGAATTCCTGGTACCGCACCAGCGACGGTGTTTGGCATGAAATCATTCAGGCTCGATTCAGTCATGATCCTACAGGCAAAGAGGATCGCTTCGATCGATTCATGGGAATCGAAAAAAATCAGTTCTTCTTGAGCCATGGTGGATTCGTGCCTGGTTTCACCAAATACGGGGAATCCTTCGAACGCGAACCCGTTGGAAAACCACCCAACGACCTGGATCTACCTGCACTCCCTGTCGAAAAAGCAGACGCAAAGTAATCCTCGAACTATCCCCACCATTCCTTCTTCAAAAGTAGGGCGATTGCGTAACCTCAAAAGGCACTAGCCGATGCCAAGGTGACGGGCTTGGTGCCGACTGGTGGGCTGGATGCCACCACCGTTCTCAGTCGGGACGACTCGCTGCGAGGGCTCACCCTGAGTCGGCAATAACCGCTAGTATTGCGATTGCGCACGACCGGATGTGAATCGTCGAGTATTGAGTTCCTAGCGAGAGTGGCCATGGCCGAAAAGACACAAGTGGACATCGGTGCCTTGCTCCCTTCTATCGCCGACGAACGGGATGCGTGTATACGGCGTCTCAATGACTGCCTGATCACCAAGGAGGGAATTTTAGCGGCACACTACGAAGAAGATCCTTCCGGTAAGATTTGCATCCATTTCGATCCGGACCGACTCTCGCTAAGTGACGTACTCGAGTTGGCCCACCGCGCTGGCGCCGACATTGAAAAGCGCTATGGGCATTTGCTTCTTAAGACGCCGCTCACGAATACCGGGCACGCAAACGTCATCGAATCGAGAGCAAAACGGGTTGAAGGTGTACTCGAGGCTTCCGTCGCGTTGACTGGAATGCTGCGCATTGAATTTGATCGACAAATCACCGATGAAGCGACGCTTCGAGAGGAACTTCGAAAAAACGGTGTTTTCGACGACGACGTTGATGACGATGTCACGACGCATGAGCATGTTGTTGCAGTAGACGCGCGCACAAGTAATTCCCAAAAGAACGAGAAACAACATCACGACCATTCGCATGGGAGTGGGCACAGTGGCAACACGGAATTGATCGTTTCGGGCATCGCTGGACTGTGTCTGCTGGTGGGATGGCTTGCCTCGTGGAGCAGCATCACCCCTTGGTTTCCATGGGCTTGTTATTTCACTGCGACCATCTTAGGTGGATTCTTCGCATTTTGGGAAGCGATTGAGAGCGTTGCAGAAGGACACTTCGAAATTGACTTCCTGATGCTGGTTGCGGCGTTAGGCGCTGCGATCCTTGGGCACTGGTTTGAAGGTGCGCTATTGTTGTTTCTATTCAGCATTGGCCATGCACTTGAGAACTATGCGATGGGACGTGCAAAACATGCGATCGAATCGATGGCCGAACTAGCGCCGAAAACGGCTTTGGTGAAACGTGGCGATCAGATAGAAGAAGTGCCGATCGATCGAATACAAAGAGGCGACACGCTGATTGTAAAACCGAACGAGCGACTTGCCGCGGATGGATTTGTGGTCAAAGGCCAAGGGTTCATCAACCAGGCGCCCATCACGGGTGAAAGCCTTCCTGCCGAAAAATGGGCTGTCGAGGACATTCAGGTTGCTGCTGCAAATCCTGACCATCTCGATTCGCGGCACCGGGTGTTTGCAGGGACCATCAATGGCCCGGATCTCTTCGAAATGCAGGTTACCAAAGAGGCCAGAGATTCGACATTGGCACGCGTGATCCAACTGGTGAATGAAGCCGAAACGAAAAAGTCTCCAACACAACTTTTGACGAACAAATTCGAGCGCTACTTCGTTCCGATAATTTTAGTTTCCGTGATTCTCATCCTAGGTGGTGGGCTCCTGTTGGGAGAGTCCTGGACGACTTCGTTCTATCGTGCGATGGCTGTCTTGGTTGCGGCCAGTCCCTGCGCCTTAGCGATCTCGACACCCAGTGCCGTATTGAGTGGCATCGCTTGCGCGGCTCGCGGTGGTGTGCTTGTCAAAGGGGGTGGCCCCCTTGAGAACCTTGGGAAAGTGCGGACGATCGCATTCGACAAGACTGGAACCTTGACGGAAGGAAAACCTCGATTAACCGATGTCGTGAATGCCGACGGAGTCTCTGAAGAAGAACTGCTCGAAGTGGCGGTCGCTGTCGAGAAGCTTTGTGACCATCCGTTGGCGTCGGCGGTTGTGAAGGGGGGCAGCGAAAGGCTCCAGCGCATGATCCCTCTTCAAGCCCACGACGTGCAGAGTATTACCGGGCGTGGTGTTCGCGCGGTCGTGGATAACCAAAGTGTTTACCTTGGTAACGAAGTGTTATTCGACGAGGTCGAGGGCCAACCGTTGCCGGCGATTCTCCGGGCTCAGAATCGGGAGCTGAAAGCAAGTGGAAGAACCACCATCATCGTTCGAAAAGGAGACCGATATCTTGGATTCCTCGGCTTGATGGATGCTCCGCGATCTTCTGCAAGAAGCGTTATCGATCGGCTTCGAAACATGGGCATTGAACGGGTGATCATGCTTTCCGGAGATAATCAGCATGTCGCAAATGCAGTCGCAAGAGAGGTGGGAATCGATGAAGCGATGGGCGACCTGTTGCCAGAGGGCAAGGTCGAAGCGATTGGAAAGTTAGCGAACGAGTACGGCGTGGCGATGATTGGCGATGGCGTCAATGATGCCCCTGCCATGGCCAATGCTACGGTCGGCGTGGCGATGGGAGCCGCGGGTTCGGACGTAGCGCTCGAGACTGCGGATGTGGCGTTGATGGGAGACGACTTGAGCAAATTGCCGTTTGCGGTCGGCCTGAGTCGTCAAACCAGTCGCATCATTCGCCAAAACCTCTGGATCAGCCTCGGGATGATTGCCTTTCTTGTGCCAGCCACGATCTTTGGACTGTCGATTGGGCCTGCGGTTGTACTTCATGAAGGGACCACCGTCCTGGTGGTTTTCAATGCCCTGAGATTGCTTGCGTACCGAGTGGACTAGAGATTCGAGTATCGCTAGGTAGACATTAGGCCGCACGTCGTTCGGAACGTGAAGAACTGGGCATTGGAATGGATTGAAGCGTTTCGCTCATTGATTCACGGGCCGATTCAACCCGTGCAGTCAAACGGTGGACCCAGGAGCGATCTCGGACACCTAATACCCATCCCAATCGTTCCGCAGCGAGCTTGGGGTTCATCAGGCCAGTTGCCAAGTGTCCTAGTCGCTTGACGAGTGGTTCCACTTCGACGCCAGAATGAGGGATCTCGCCATAGGCGCATGCCAACATGCCACATCCCTTGCCGACTTCGAAAGACGTGTTGGGATGAACAAGTGTCCGTTTTGTCGCGGTCAATCGTGGTTGATCCAACGCGACGCATGGAATGTCCAATAGATTGCACAGGATCGCCAATTCGACATCCAGCAATTCGGAGGGAATCGATTCGCACCATCCGCCGATCTTTATCAACGTGCGACGGCGCATCATCGTACCGGCCAAGATCGGTGCACCGCACTGTTCTGTTCCCCTGGCCATCCGACGATGAGGAATCTCGTCCGCCTTGAGACCGAACGTCGTATCTCCCGAGTTCGCGTCTTGAATAGGAAGGGAAACGATTTCGATCGAACGATCCTGAAATACTTCCAGCGCCTCGTCTGCCCACCCGCGTTGGACTACGGTTCCGGGAAGCAGAATTTGAACCGTCGGCGAACATGCAGTTGCGACTGCCTGATTGAGTTGCTCGGCGAGCGAATCCGTTGGGTTGGCTTCCAACACGATCGCTTCATCGCCATCGAGTTGGTATGGGTCTGAAAAATCACCCGCATGGACGATGATGAGTTCATCGTCACCTGTTCGTGATTCCAGAGCGGACAGAAGTGTTTCTTCCAACGCCAATTCATCGCGTTGGAATGGGACGATCATCGACAGTCGCGGCACGAGAATGGCCTCCGGCGAATCGTTTTATGAGCGATAAGCATCGCAATGACTTTCGAAAGATCGACCGGCAGACACGACAAATTCAGCCAATTCGAGCTTTGCCAGATAGTCAAAACAGGGAAACTTTACCGACTGGGGAGGGGGCGGACTCGCCAAGTTGATTCCAAAGGCCATAATAGAGATGTTCTTCGGCAGACTTCGGATGAAACTGCCTCCCACGCGACCGTGGCGAGTCTAAGTCGAATTCCACCCACCCTACCGCATGTTGCGGTCCGCCGGGGAAGTTCAATACCTCCCTCCCATCTCGGTTCCCGCATGAGCGTCATCGCTATGGACTCGTGGCATATTGCTCGACAGCACGAAAGCAGGAGCCGTTTGGCGACCGGCTGCAACGGAATTCTGCCCGTAGGGATCGTTGTTTGGCTGTGCTGTCTGCTAGCGATCCCTGGATTCAGTTCCGATATCGATTTCAATCGAGACATCCGCCCCATCTTGTCCGAGCAATGCTTCTATTGTCATGGTCAAGACGCCAACAAACGCGAGGGGAGCTTGCGTCTCGATCAGCGGGATGCAGCCATAGAGTCGGGTGCAATCCAGCCGGGAGACTTGGAGGCGAGTGAATTGATTGCCCGTATCGTGTCGGAAGATCCCGACACGATGATGCCTCCACCCAAGTCGAATCGTCGACTGACTCCGGCACAAAAGGAAGCTTTGAAGGAGTGGATTGCGTCCGGTGCCAGTTACAGCAAACATTGGGCGTTTGACACACCGCGCCGTCCGAACATACCTGGCATGCACTCAAACCCCTGGGCACAGCATCCGATCGATGCGTTTGTCAACGAAGGGCACGGGAGCCATGGACTGCAACCGAATCCCGTAGCCGATCGCACGACCTTGATCAAGCGATTGTATGCCGACTTGATCGGTATCCCCCCCGAACCAGAAGAAGTCGACAGGTTTGTTCAGGATACGGATCCACTCGCTTACGAACGCTTGGTGGATCGCTTGCTGGCAGACCCTGCGTACGGACAACGCATGTCGTTGTCCTGGCTCGATGCCGCCCGTTACGCTGACAGCAACGGATTTCAGCAAGATGGGGATACGTGGCAGTGGCTATGGCGAGATTGGGTTGTTCGAGCCATGAATACGAACTTGTCTTTCGATGAATTTACGATTTGGCAGATTGCTGGAGATCTTTTGCCCGACGCAACCACGGACCAGAAGATCGCTAGTGGTTTCAATCGAAATCACTTGCTCAATGGCGAGGGGGGGGCGATCGCGGAAGAGCAGCGCTTTGTCATCTTGTTCGATCGCATCGACACCACTGCGACGACTTGGTTGGGGCTGACCATGGCTTGTGCTCAGTGCCATGATCATAAATACGATCCGATCACCATGCGCGACTACTATGGTTTGATGGATGCATTTAATCGTGTCCCCGAAAGTGGCGTACCGCAGTATTTTTCCAGTCGCATCCGAGTCGCACCTCCTTTGCTCGAATTGCCCACCGAAGAAAATCAGCGCCGCATCGCGGAGTTGGAATCGCGTATCGGAAATCTGGACAAGGAATCCCAACCCTTGTTGGACGCTGCCTATCAGGGTTGGCGATTGAGCATTGCGGCCACGAGTGAAGGATTGCCAGCCATCCTTGCGGAACTTTTGAAGAAACCCGAACGCTCCGACGAAGAGAAAAAGGCATTGGAGGAGGGGCTTCGAAAGCACTTCAATGAAAAGTCGGTTCCGGCGCTGCAGGGAAAAATCGCTGTGTTAGGTGAGTTGCAAGGGGTGCGGAACGAATTGAACGCCTACCGAGCCGATCAAATTCCACGTCCAATGGTAATGAGTGACGCACAACCGCGCGAGACGTTCATGCTGGAACGGGGTGAATATCTGAAGCCGCGCGACAAGATCACCTTCAACACACCCGCGTTCCTTCCGCCGTTGCCGGACGACGCACCGAGGAATCGATTGGGGTTGGCGCGATGGTTGGTATCCCCTGAGCATCCACTGACAGCTCGCGTTCATGTCAATCGAATGTGGCAACACTTCTTTGGAACGGGGATCATCAAAACCGTGGAGGACTTCGGCGTCCAAAGCGAGTATCCGTACCACGGCAAGCTGCTTGATTACTTGGCAGTCGAGTTCCGGGATTCGGGTTGGAATACCAAATGGATCCAAAAGAATATTACGAGCAGCGCTACTTACCAACAATCGAGCCGCGCGACGCCTGAGAAACTTCAGGCGGACCCAGAGAACCGTTGGTTCGCCCGCGCGAGCCGATTTCGTTTGCCCTCGTTGGTGCTACGCGATTGGGCCCTGTCGGCTGCATCGCTCTTGGATACAAGAATGGGAGGAGCGCCCGTTTACCCGTACCAACCGGAAGGGATTTGGGATCCGTTGGCGATCACCAAGGAACGGGATTTCAGTTATCCCGCATCCAGCGGAGCAAACCTTTATCGCAAGAGTCTTTATACCTTTTGGCGAAGAACCGTCGGACCGGCCAATATGTTCGACGCTTCGAATCGACAAGCTTGCCGCGTCCGCGCCTCGCAAACCAGTACTCCTCTTCATGCCTTGACGACCCTGAATGACCCCACTTGGGTTGAGGCCGCAAAAGTGCTGGCGCAAAACTGCATCCTGATATCCCAGGAACCTCAATCGCAATTGCGAATGGCCTTCCGACGCATCGTCGCTCGTGAACCGAATGAAAAGGAAATGGAGTTGCTAGGCCGAGCCTTTCAACACCAGCTTGCGATCTACCAAGCGGATCCGGGGAACGCGATGCTATTGCTTGAGACCGGAGCCATGCAGCGCCTTCCAAATCTCGATCCCGCCACCCATGCAGCCTTGTGCAATGTTTGCCTGGCGTTATTCAACCTCGACGAATCGCTTTGCAGGGAATAATCATTATGGAAAACGATCCTCTTGGGCTCCAAGCAAAGCGTGCTACACGGAGAAGTCTGTTTGGTTCGGCTGCCAGCGGAGTTGGTCTTGTTGCCCTCGCGTCGCTCCTGCAAAAGGAGAGTCGCGCCGCCCATGAAGTTCCCTCTTCCGAAAAGGGATTGCCCGATCTTCCTCACCATCCTGCCACGGCCAAGCGGGTGGTCATGCTCTGGCAAGGAGGAGGACCGTCGCACATCGATCTGTTTGACGATAAACCTCAAATGGTCGAGCACTTCATGAAGGATATTCCCGAATCGGTGCGAGGCTCGACGAGGTTTTCCACAATGTCCAGCGGTAACGCCAAATGGCCCTGTTTACCCGCGATTAAACCCTTTCAGTCGTACGGGCAAAGCGGGATGCGGTTGAGCAGCATGCTTCCCAACGTCGGTAGTATTGCCGATGAGATCACACTGGTACGTTCCATGTACACCGAGGCCGTCAATCATGCTCCGGGCGTGACTTTTTTTCTGACGGGTTCTCAAGTCCCCGGACGTCCAAGCATGGGGGCGTGGTTGTCGTATGGATTGGGGAGCGAAACCGATAACTTACCGACGTTCGTCGTCATGACATCGAGCGACCGCGGAAAAACCTGCGGTCAATTGTTCTTCGATTATTATTGGGGAAGTGGCTTTCTCCCCAGTCGCTATCAAGGCGTCCGGTTTCGCAGTACGGGTGACCCTGTGCCCTATCTGGTGAACCCCAAAGGGGTCAGTCGCGAGACGCGCCGAGCCATGCTGGACGACATCGCGGCTCTAAACGCAATCCACTTGCAAGATTTTGGTGACCCAGAAATCGATACACGCATCGCGCAGTACGAAATGTCTTACCGCATGCAAGCCAGTGTGCCTGAACTCCTCGATTTTTCGGATGAATCAGCGGCCACGATCGAACGTTACGGGCCCGACGCCCTCAACAAGGGATCGTTTGCAAACAATTGTCTGATCGCGCGTCGATTGCTGGAACGCGGAGTTCGATTTGTTCAATTGATGCATGCTGGATGGGATCAACACGGAAACCTTCACACGCAATTGGAGGAACAGTGCAAGGACACCGAGGGTCCTGCTGCAGCGCTCGTGAAGGACTTGAAGGACCGTGGCCTGCTGGACGATACGCTGGTTGTCTGGGCGGGTGAATTCGGCCGAACTCCATTCGGCCAGGGAGATCCGAACAAGCCCACAGGTCGAGACCATTTCGGCAAAGCCTTTAGTTGGTGGATGGCCGGTGGCGGGGTGAAGGGTGGACATGTCGTCGGCGCAACCGATGACTTTGGATGGAACATTACCGAAAACCCGGTCCATGTGCATGACATGCAAGCCACCATCATGCATCTGTGCGGCATCGATCACGAACGGTTGACCTATCGCTATCAAGGTCGACAGTATCGGCTAACCGATGTTCACGGACATGTTGTGCGAGATATCTTAAAGGCGTAGTTTGGTAGAGTGTTTTCTTGCGCTCCTCGGAAATGGATTGAAGAGTGAGTCCCCTTTTGCGGAGCAAGTGGGGATATTGAAGAAGAAATATTTTCCTTCGGCTGCTCCCGAGCGAGAGGTAATATTTGCTGGGAAACGCTAGGTCAGATTCTCGACCTCAAAGCCTTTGCGGTACGATCTTCGCAACAAAGCATTCGCCTGATCGTGATTCGGAATGACGATGCGTCCTGAATCCCATGCCAAATGACTTCCGGGGAAGCGATTGGCTATCGTTCCTAGCAAGACAGCTTCGGTCAACGGGCCGGCATAGCCGAAATGAGCTGTCGTTGGTGCGCCCCCCAAACATGCATCGACAAACAGATGGTAGTGATTTCCATCGGGAGCGGCCTCGATCTTGTAGTCTGCAAAATTCTTGAGTGGCAACAGCAAGGGCATCGCTACATGCGGTAAGAGAATAGCCCCTTTCTCACCGATAAAAATAGAGCCTTGATCGGGCAATCCGAGCGGCTTGCCGTCAGGACCTTCGAGCGGCCATTCCGATGTATCGGGCATCTTGCCTCCATCGCTCCACGTCAACAAGAACTCGGACGTTGTGAAGGAGGATGCTGGGAACGAGTACCGGGTATGGTTTTGCATCCCAAAAGATTTTTTGGGTGCGTCCGAACTGCTGGAGAGGATTTGCAAGGGTGCACCTAATTGCAATGCGGTGAAGACAGGATCGAGAATATGGATTGCCATATCTCCCATCGTTCCACAACCAAAGTCATACCAACGACGCCAATTCCCTGGATGGAAATGTCCTTGGGAGAAGGGCCGTTCCGCCGCTGTCCCTAACCAAAGATCCCAATCCAAAGACGCTGGGATCGGACTTGGCTCTGGATCGGGGCCTTCGTATCCCCAAGTCTTATTGCTCCAAGAATGGGTCTCGCGAATCTTGCCGATGACGCCGCTTTGAACCAGCTTGACTGCGGTGCGGTAGGGGCTGGCACTGTGGATTTGCGTCCCCATCTGCGTGACTAGCTTGTCCTTCTCGGCGACCGACTTCAATTGTCGTGATTCGTAGACATCATGGGTCAGCGGTTTTTGGCAGTAGACATGTTTGCCATGGTTCATCGCGGTCATCGCGGCAGCGGCATGGGTGTGGTCCGGAGTCGATACGCTGACCGCATCGATCTCATCCGCCATCGCATCAAACATCCTGCGAAAATCGGTGAACCGTTTGGCCTTGGGATGCCGCTCTCCTGCTGCAGCCAAGTTGTTCGCATCAACATCGCACAAGGCAACGACATCCACCAGCGCGTGGGAACTTAGCGATCCTAAATCCGATGCCCCCATCCCGCCGACACCGATACTGGCCAGTCGCAATCGATCGCCTGCTACGGTTGTGCCGCGAGACACACCTGCGCACGCCGTGGCCGCGATTATCGCGCTGCTGCTTTGAATTAAGAAATTTCGTCGAGAAGAACTTGGTCGCGTCATGGATTGGCTCTCGTTTTGGACGTAAGAGGAGGTGGCTTCAGTCAAAGAGGTCATGGAGGGATCGATCCAAACGGAAGGGCAATACTCGTCAGGCTCAATCCAACTTCGAGCAGATGGATGGATGCAATCCGATAACGCCGAGTTGAATCGGAGACAAAGGAAAGTTTAGCCCAACGCCGACTGGAAGGGGGCTATTGGGCGGTTCTTTTTTAGCGCGAACGGGGGGAGGTGTGATATTGGTAGTGCGTCACAGCGAATCGACTTTAGCCTGAGAGCCAGCCGACTCTGAACCACGATTGCGGCATTCAATAATGATATCTTGGATCGCTTAGCGCCTTTTGATTTTGCGCTATTCGAGCCTCTCGGGGCCCCAATCCATGTTTTGCCTTGATTATTCGTGCTCGTGCTCCTGCTCGTAATCGTGCTCGAAAAAGCCCATTCGATTACGAGCACGAGCACCATCCGCCTCGGCGGATTGAGCACGAGCACGGGAAAAAGTCGAAACTTGCAACTTCATGTCTTGCCAGGGATCGGCCTCGTCTTTCGATGGAGTGTCACCTCATGGCTCGACTCGCTCGCGCAGAAGTCTTTGATCCGTCTGAAGTTGCCGTCGTGCACGTTATGGCTCGCACGGTACGACGTTGCTATCTCTTGGGGTTCGATCCCATATCCGAAAAAGATTTCGATCACCGAAAATTCTGGATCGAATGCAAATTGCAGCAATTGGCTGCCCACATGGGAATCGATCTCCTCGCCTTTACTCTGATGTCCAATCATTTGCATCTGATACTGCGATCGAGGCCAGATGTGGTCGCTTCGTGGAACGACGACACCGTCGCTCGCCGCTGGTTGCTCCTGTGCCCACTTCGAAAGATCCGCATCACCCAAGACGGCATAAGTCAGTCCGCCGCTGCCGAACCCAACGAAGCTGAACTCAATTCGATACGATGCAATCCCACGCGTTTGGCTCGAATTCGCGGTCGCTTAAGCGACATCAGTTGGTGGATGCGATTGCTCAGCCAGCACATCGCCCAGCGAGCCAATCGCGAAGAAGGTGGCGGGTTGGGAAAATTCTGGCAATC
>Ga0194055_10002463_pt1 | contig 14657 bp, 11 predicted proteins | sample SepL449m_MetaG_FD_155482 | JGI IMG/M metagenome (GOLD analysis project Ga0194055, IMG submission 155482) | Anoxic zone freshwater microbial communities from boreal shield lake in IISD Experimental Lakes Area, Ontario, Canada - Sep2016-L442-9m | ecosystem: Environmental > Aquatic > Freshwater >... | reverse complement strand
TCGTTATGGCTTTCGTAAATCCGCAGATTGAACAGTCGGCCTCGCTTGGGCGGGACTTCCAGTTGAGGCATTGTTTCGAAGGCGTGCAGCAACGAGCTTTCGATCCGATCATAAACAGGATCGGTGTGGCCTGAATCGTCAGGTACGGTGCGGCCGCTTTCTGGTACTCGGCATCCGCTTCCAGAGCCATAGCGGCAGCGCCCATCTGATCGAGAGTCTGGTAGGGGACGATCAACAGGGCCAAGGGCGTCGTGGGGGCAGGGGTTTCGTAGAAAACGCCGACCTGCTTGATCCCAAATCGATTGAGAGCTGGAATCAACGCGGTCTGAAAATACGTATCCAGAATCTCTTGCTTCCCTTCTTTCAACGCGTACGTCCGCAATTCAAAGAAGTGTCGAGGCAACTTGAGGGGCCGATCTTCTGCCGTTGTCAGCATGGGCATGGCTGCGATTCCTCCGGTTGCCAACGTAGATTGCAGGAATGTTCGGCGTTGCATGGCGTGATCCTGGTGAAAGTCATCGGGAAAAAATCGTTTACCAATTTCGTACGAACTAGGGCTGAAGACTCAGGCGGGCGATCTTCTTCTTGCCCGCTTTGACGAGCATATTCTCTTCCAGCGGCACAGGCAGTTTTGGATCGGTCACCGGTGTTGGCTGGTTATCGCGATAAACCGATACGCCTCCCTGGCCAATTAGACGTGATGCCTCGCTGGTGGACGGCGATAGCCCCATCGCTTTCAACAATTGAGGAGCCGACAGCTTTCGCTCAGCCAGATCTGCGGCACATTGCGGAAGCTGTGTGGCCAGTGCAGACAAACTGAGTATCACCGTAGGAATATCAGCAGGAAGTTCGCCACCGCTCACTTCACGTTGCCAGCGCTCGGCCGCTTCGTCTGCCGCTTCAGCAGAATGGAAGCCGGCAATCACTTCTTTCGCCAGTCGAGTCTTCGCCTGCTTGGGGTGCCCAGCCAGAATGGATTCCACTTCCGCCAGTGAAACAGCCGTCAGCAGTTCGAAGTACATCTTCATGACAGAATCCGGGACCTGCATGAATTTCTTCATCATCTCGTACGGCGATTCTGCAATACCGATGTAGTTCCCCAGGCTCTTTCCCATGCGACGTTCGCCATCCAGGCCGACCAGGATCGGGGACATCACGCCGATCTGTTGTGACAGTCCCTGATCACGCTGCAGATCACGAGCCAGCATGAAACTGTAAAGCTGCTCGGTCCCCCCCAGTTCGATATCCGACTTGATCACGACAGAATCCCACGCCTGCATGATCGGGTATAGACATTCGTGCATGAAGATTGGAGATCCAGCGCTGTAACGCTTGGCGAAGTCATCTCGCGTCAGCATCTGAGCCACAGTGACTTTGCCGCAGAGGTGAATCACGTCCGCGAAACTCATCTTGCCGAACCAGTCGCCGTTGCGGTGAACTTCCGCACGTGACATATCGACGACCTTACCGACCTGAGCCAGATAGTCCTGCGCATTCGCTTCGACCTCCTCGGCCGTCAGTTTCTTGCTGCGGGCCTGATCCCGGCCACTCGGATCACCCACGAGCGCCGTGTAGTTTCCGATGATGATGACTGCCTGATGCCCCAGTTCCTGGAACTGACGGAGCTTTCGAAGCGGAACGGTATGACCCAAATGAACGTCGATTCCCGTCGGATCGATGCCGTATTTGACGCGAAGCGGTTGCCCGGTTTCACGGCTTTTCGTCAGTCGTGCTGCCAGTTCTTCTTCGGGGACAATTTTTTCAATGCCACGGCGGATGATCGCGAGTTGTTCGTCAACAGGAGGAAACGTCATGAAAATCTCTTCGAATAACAGCGGGTAAACCTTCGCGGGTTGTGATCCAAGTTCAGTAGTCGACTTTCGGTCACTTCCCACTCAGAATCGCGAGAACCAGCATAGTACCGTTGAACAACCCGTGAATCACGAGTACAGACACATAACTGTGCCGCCGGTAGAAGACATATCCGAGCAATCCCGCGAGCGGCAGGAGCGCAATTCCGTCTGTAAATCCATGAACACCAGCAAAAATGATGGCGACGATCAAGATCGCGGAGGTCGAATACATGACTGTGGACAGCCAGCCTTGAAGAATGACCCGGAACGCCAGTTCTTCGTAAAGGGGAGCGAAAATGACCGCCGAAGCAAATATTCCCAGGACGGTGCCAATGTGATCGGCGTCGGAAAGCAACGTCAGCAACGGGTTTTGATTGTCCGTATTACGAATCGCGGACGTCGCAATCATCAGCATCCCGGTCGGAAGCAGGGCCAGATAGAAACCGTCTCGGCCATCTCGAACCTGGCTCGCAAAACTCTGGAACATGACACCGTACTCAAGGATGGATCGCCCGCTGGTCGCGAGAATCCCCCACAAAAGTGCGATAAGTCCCCCGCTGAAAAGGAGATACATAGCCAACCCAATCGGGGACATCGGCGGCCGTTCGGCCATTCCTTTCGACGGAATCAGTTGCGAGGCGACCATCAACAGCACCAGAAGCAACGCCGTCCATTCTGGAAATCGATCCCAGGTGGCTCGCGGTCTTTCTGACTTTTCCAGCCAGACTTTCCCCATGCTGTAATCGAGTAGTACGCGTCCCCAGGTGCGCAGACTCTGGAAAATCAGAAATACCACAAGTCCAAAAGCAACGTATCTGCTGAAGTCCTCGGTGAATCGATCAAAAGGTGGCAAGGTGTCGCGCTTTGAAATCGCAGGTATGAGGACATCCGGTATCCGAGCGATTATACGACGGAATTCTGCCGTGGAAACCGGGGACGTTTGAAACAAGCATCAGTAACTATCGGCAACGGCGAAATGGGTCATTTCAGCGATCAGATGCAACGAGTTTTATCCCGTCTTCGATGGGAACAGCCCTTCGGCAATGAGTTCTTCTCGCAATGCGACTCGCAGCGGCGCGTTCATCGCCAGGACGTATATCGTCACTCGACCGATTGGAGTTTGACCGATCAAAAGTGGGCCGCTCCAGCGAAAGTGACGGCTCCATTTGTGTCGCCGCGGATGAAACAGCGGAATGAGTTTGCTTGTATTTCTGATACGCGCAAGTCCTGCCAAGTTCGGGCCTTTGTGGCGATTACAGTGCAGGCACGAATAGGCCAAGTTCGACAACAGGGTAGCTCCTCCGTGCTGTGTTGAGATCACATGCTCGATTTCAAACGGCCCCGGATGCACGCGATCAGAAAGTTGGCAATACTCACATTGGCCGGCGGCTCGCTGACGGACAGCCGCAACCAACGCTTCATCCATGACGAGCCGCTCCCGCTTTGGGGAGACTACGACGAGCCTTCGATTGCAAGATCGCCAGAAGGTCACCCACTCGCACGAAGTTGTCAAGCTCTTCGAGTTCTTCCGATGAAAGTCCGCCTTTTTGATTCTTCGCTGCCAACTCATGCATCCGAGCTTGGTCCTCTGCTGAAAACTGCAGCTTTAAGACATGACGCGCCAATGCGACAGGCAACCGTTGTCCCTCGTCCGCCCAAACGCGAGAAAAGATAGCCGCTTCACTGTTCTTGGAGCGTGGGGAAACAACCTTCGTCGACATATCAGAATCCTTCGGTAACTGAACTCCCGAACAAACGACATTGTGAGATATGGTACCGGTCAATGTCCATCGTCTTTCCACCTCATGAGGGCAGTTCCGTGCCACCCCCGTCGTGCGTGTCCAATATTCTTCTCAGAAAGTACTTGGACGCGGAATACACGGAAGACGCGGACAAATCTGAGAAAAAGGGGGTTCAAGCCCCAATTCGGGACTGTGCCTGTGGAAGCGTGGATCTGTCTGAGAGTTTGCGGTCGGGCTTCCCGGCGATACGATCACAGGTCTGATTCCGTTCTGGAGTTTCCAGGACGACGTTATTTTTCGACTACTCGCTTTGGAACCTGTGATCGCGGATGTCCGATTCGTCTCGACCTGCTGATAACGTGCTGAACCGGATTATCGACCACAAACGCGTCGAAGTTGCGGAAGCGAAACGACTGCGTCCTGTGGAAGAGTTACAGGATCAACTGGCATCGGCCCCACCCGTGCGAGATTTTGTGGCCGCCCTGCGAGCCAAGTCCGACGTCGCCCTGATCGCGGAAGTGAAAAAGGGATCGCCGTCGGCTGGGATTATCCGTGAGGACTTTGATCCGGTCGCGATTGCCCAGACGTACGAACGGCACGGCGCAGCCTGCCTGAGTGTTCTGACCGACGAAAAGTTCTTTCTGGGGCATCTCGATTTTCTGAAAGCGGTCAGGCGAACCGTGCAGATCCCCGTCCTGCGGAAGGATTTTATCATCGATCGCTATCAGGTGATCGAAGCCCGTGCCGCCGGAGCCGACTGTATCCTGCTGATCGCAGAATGCCTGGACGATTGTCACCTGCGTGATCTCTATTTCTACGCCAGCGAACTGGGAATGGAATCGCTGATTGAGATATACGATCCCGAAAACCTGGACCGCGTTCTGAAACTCGACCCTGCTCTGGTCGGCGTCAACAACCGCGATCTGCGGACCTTCGTGACCGATCTCGATCATTCCATTCGTCTAGCACCACGCCTGAGTCCTGCAACGCTGCTGGTCAGTGAAAGCGGGATTAAGACTCGCGCAGATGTGGATCGACTGAAAGCAGGGGGAGCACATGCGATGCTGGTGGGCGAGACGCTGATGCGATCGCAGGATATTGGCAGGGCCGTCGATGAATTGCTGGGGAACTCGGTTTAAGTCTTCGGAATTGCAATCGTTTCCGAGTGCAACGCTGGTCCCGCTGATGCCACAGGTTTCGACACCGTAACCGGTTCGTCAAACACAAGAATCTTGCCGAGGTCAATGTCTCCGATGCGGATGAATTCAATCCGGGGATTATGAACTTCGTGACTTTGCGTGGTCGCAGAATCGGCTGGCCGTGTTGTAATCAGGATAATTCGTGTTGAGACCGATGATCGCTGTAAAGCTTCATCGGTCAACATTTTTGTGTCCGCCGCTGCCCCGGCATTGATCAAGGCCAGACCGTCAAACAGGCCTTCCAGGCTGGCTGAGGTTCCCTGGCCCTGCCAGCGAAATGGTTTGTTTCCGGAAGCAAACAGCGACAACAGCGCGTCGCGACAGGTCCGCCCATGTTCAACAACCATTGTCGCGGCAAAACTGAGGGCCTGTTCAACATGTTCTGACTCCAAATTGCGGCGTGTCACTGACTGCCAGAGGTCCAGGATGACAGTCAAATTGAAATCCCGATTCTGCTGATACTCACGCAGAATCAGTTCGCCACGTCGCGCGGATGTTCGCCAGTGAATATCGCGTGGATTGTCGCCCGTTCGAAACTCACGCAGGCGATGGAATTCGTCGTGAAAGACCCCTGAATGCGGCTGTGGTCGCGCCACCAACTCGGTTGCGGACATCCAGCGGCGTTTCCAGTTCGAGGTCAATCGGCCGATGCGAGGGTAAATCAGAAGTTCATCCGTACTTTTGAAGATACGGCTGCGCTCTACCAGCCCCAGCGGAAATCGCGAAATTGCCAGAATCGGTCCGAGTCGGTATCGCCCGCGCCGGATCAGCCGCATCTGGTAATGTCCCGTTTCGGATTTGAGAGGACCGACTCGGGCAAACAAAACATTGGCGACCAGATCTTCATTCGCATGCATGATCGTATCACGAATCGACATGATCCAGATCGACAGGAAGCGACGAGTATTAGCCAGTTCCAACTCGACACTGAAAAGCTCACCCACCATCGCTCGCCGTGGAGACGTGCGAGCCACCTGAGCCGAGCGTAGCATGCCATACGTCATCCAGCCGTTGATCACAAACGGCCCGGCCATCAGAGCAAACACCAGCAGCAGCATGTTCGACTTCGTGAGCATTGCTCCTGTGAACAAAGCAAACATGATGATCAGGTAAACAATCCCTTCGACAGGGACAACCATCCGATGCTTGCCAATTCCGGGCGCAGCGACGACTCCACGAGTTGCAGAAATCGCTGAAGCGATCTGAGTCAGGCCAATAACACCCAGCAATGCCATCAATGCTCGATAGGCGACCCGGCCGGGAATCGAGAATCTGAGCATGGAATTCGGGAAGAAATACTCAAACAATGCCAGAGACAGCGCCCCGGAAAGAAAGAGCCCCCCGCTGATCCAGCGTGTGAAAGTGGAAGAGGTCGCCGCCTTCAACATCTACAGCCCTCTTGACCTGAACTCGATCGAGGATTCGCCGGGAATCCAGAAACTGCAAAGACTGTACGTGAATGAGTTTCCAATTTCAAATTGGTGGAATACCAGGCAGTTTTCCCGTTACTGGGGCGATAGTTCGGATTCAACCCTTTCGATCCGGACAAGAATTTAACACAGAGACGCCAAGGCGCAGGGACGCAAAGGTAAGAACGGAAGCGAGCAATTCCCCTGCGTCTCTGCACCTTGGCGTCTCTGCGTTAAATTCCTCTTCAAAAACGGCGAGTTGCTCGGGTACCGTTATTGCGGCTTTTCGGCATTCTTCTTTCGCCGCTCGGTCGAGATGGTCAAGTCGAGCAACTGATTGCCTTGGTCGGTCAGCACCCACACCTGATACACTCCCGACTGCGCGTCTGACCCGTAGAACACCTCGTGGTCATAGCGGCTGTTTTCACGGCGAATTCCGTTTCGTTGCATCAACTGGGCCACTTCCAGATCAAGGGTCTTCCGGTCTCTTGGGCATTTGAACTGCACACGCTGATAAATCAGCCGCTTGCCCTCGACGGTCTGATCGTAGTAGGCCAGATCTTTCAGTTCGAAAAGTTTCACGGAATCGAGCAGCACCTTTGAAAACGGCATGCTGAACAGATCGGCATTCGTACTCGACTTGTGCCAGCCTCCATCGCCGCCGTAGCGAAACCTGCACTTACCACAGATTACCGCTGTCTTGGGAGAGTCCTTTCCCACGCCACAGCCTCCCAGGACGTACTTCAGTTCCGCCAAGTCTCGCTGGAGTTGCTCGTCGTAGGAGACCTTCCCATAGCGAATCGGAACGTCCTTAAGCTCACGATGCCCATCAGGGCATTCAGCCGGCCGATCACTTGTGACATCTGGTTGCTTACGATCATCGGCCTGGCAAAGAAAAGATGCAGCAACGAACGCTGCCACACAGACCAAATAGAGTCGACTTCTCATTTCGATCACTCCCGCGAACTACTTCGAGAAAGTGCTATTCTCGTCACAACAGATTACTCGCCAGTTCCGCCAACTCACTTCGTTCACCCTTTTCCAGAGTCACGTGCGCGTAGAGGGGTTGTCCGACCATTCGGTTGATCAGGTAGCTGAGGCCATTCGAAAGAGAATCAAGGTAAGGATGATCAATCTGCTGGATATCACCGGTGAAGATGATCTTCGTTCCTTCCCCGGCTCGCGTAATGATCGTCTTGATTTCGTGTGGCGTCAGATTCTGAGCTTCATCCACGATAAAGAAGACACGTTGCAGGCTGCGTCCACGAATGTAGGCCAGCGGCGTCACTTCGAGTTGATTTGCCGCCAGCAGGTCCTGCATTCGTGGTGCGCCGGTCATCTCGGCCAGCGGATGTCGCATCACCGCCATGTTGTCATACAGTGGCTGCATGTACGGATCGAGTTTCGCGCCAATGTCACCCGGCAGAAAGCCGAGATCTCGATTACTGAGCGGGACGGCGGGGCGCGCCAGCAGGATCTGGCGAAACCGTGGCTTGCATTCCATCGCCGCAGCCAATGCCAGCAATGTCTTTCCTGACCCTGCTTTTCCGGTCAGCGTGACCAGTTTCAGGTTGTCGTTCAGGAGTGCTCGCATGGCAAACGATTGTTCGGCGTTGCGAGGAGTGATTCCGGCTGCTGAAAGCTTGTCGATTCGCACGAATTCGCGTCCCTGCGGGCAATAGGTCGCCAGGACCGATTTGCTCCCGTTACGCAGGATAAAGTTCTCATTGGCAACCGGTTGACTGACACAGTCCAGTTCGGCTGCCGGAACATGGCCACCATCGACGTAGAACCGACTTACGGTTTCAGACGGAAGATCACTGATGAGCCGTTTTCCCGTGTACAGCTTGTCAAAACTTTCGACTTTGTCGGTGATGTAGTCTTGGGCCGTCAGACCGAATGACTTCGCTTTCATGCGAAGATTGGTGTCTTTGGAAACCAGTACGACCGGACGAGGGGCTTCCTGGCCCTGCAACGTCAAGGCGACGTTCAGAATGCGGTGATCAGGACAGTCGGCGAGGAAGGCTTGTTCGAGTCGCTGATTAAAATCCGCTTGCAGCACAACTCTGATCGAGCCGAGGCCTGAACCTAAAGATGCCCCTACGGACGAGAGGACGTCACCGGTCAGTTCATCCATGCGCCGCAGAAATGCGCGGGCCTGGAAGTTGATATCCTCGTTTCCCTTTTTGAATCGGTCCAGTTCTTCAAGAACTGTGATCGGGACTGCGACATCGTTTTCTTCGAAGTTTCGCAGGCAGTTGGCATCGTGCAGGATTACGTTCGTGTCGAGCACGAACAACTTGGAAGGCGTGCGCGGGGCATCCAACGTCATTTCATCCTCCGTGACGAGCGACGGAAACCGAAAAGCACCGGTTCAACCGGTGCGTGTGACGGTACCCAGAATGCGGACAGAAAGTCAACGGGGCAATCTGCCAGAACCGCGCAAACTTCGGATACTCACCAATTCTTCACGGAGGTAAGGACTGATCAATTGGATCGTTTTTGTTCCAGCCCAGCCCACGTGACTCCTGAATCTGGATACTCGATGTTGTTACGGAACCAATACATCATGCGATTGTTGCGGATGTAAAGGTGCCACACGAAGACCAGATCAAACAGGATCGCTGCCAGTCGCCAAAACATCAGAAACGCGATCGTTCCGATGACGAACGGCCAGACAGGTGTGTCAGAATTCTTTTGCAAAGTGACTGCTGTCCCCTGTGCTGCGAGGCCCAAAACGACACCGGTGACAACCAGAAAAGACATCGCCGGGGCGATCAATGGCCACAGTCCCGCAGAATGTCCTTCGCGAGTCTCCCACACGCTCCACATCATCGCTCCGACGAAGGAGAACAGGATCACAGTCAGTCCGGCTGTTTGTGTTCTGACCATCGGGGCATCGCGCCACATGATGACCCCCATCACAACGATCAGGATCAGTATAGCCGAGTAACAGACCATTTTGACCGCCTGACGCCAACCGCGTGTCTGCGCGAAAATGGCATTCAGACCTACCCATAGCGACATGCCAATCATCAAAAACTTGGCACCCATCGTCTCCAGCGTTTCTGATTTCGAAAGCGCTGATGTGATCAATTCAGAAGTTGGCAACGTCTGTTGCGTGGAATCGATTGGAATCAGGCGGCTGCTCATCCATGTGATTGTTGATGGCGGCAGGAAAAACGCAAAGAACGACGCGAAGATGAAGAAAACACCGATGGAAAACGTAATCGAAAGAACCTTCTCGCGGACGATCCGGGGGATTCTCGCGAGGACTGTAGTACCGGCCAGGAGTGCCGCGATCGCGACGACTTCCTGAGTGAACTGCCATGGATCAGGTGTCAGTTTCTGAACTGCCCAGATGCCCGCATCGAGAAAGTAGACACCAGCGAGGAGTACGAGAAACGCGAGAATATAGGGAACAGAAATGCTCCATCGACGGCTCCAGGGACGACACACAGGGACAGGTATCGATTTCTCGGCAGCGGCCTTGATGCCTGGCACAGTCCCCAGAAAATGATCGAACAAATCGTTGTCTGTCCAATAGTCGAGATGAGCCTGACCCGGCCAGGGGTATCGTGCGAAGATACATTCGAAGTTGTTCTGACTGCCGTCGCAGAACTGGAATTTGTCTGACCATCGTCCGTTGGCTCGATCTTCTCGCATCCACGCGCGCATTGAGTCGAGTTCAAATCCGATGGGATCACCATAGTCCGCGTAGTTCCACCAGATGATCGGCGAATGTCCCTTCTCTTGTCCGGGTGCGGGACCATTTTCGAATCGCTTCCAAAGGTCTGGCCAAAGAATCAAATGCTTATCGATTGGCGATCCGATCGTCATCCAGCCGCGAACATGATTCAGCCAAACCGGTCGCTTCTCAAATGACATCGCTTCCAGCAGGCCCAACAAGGTGACAACGGTGCCCTCACTATGTGTGATCAGGTAGATCTCATCTCCTTCCCGCAGTTGTGCGGTCTGAAAGACTCCCTGCATTGTCTCGTGAAATCGGGCCAGAATCTGTGAGCGGATGTCCGCGAAGTCCGCCACAAATTGGACGTCCCCGAGATATTCACCGACGATCTTGTCAGTCTCGAACGTTGGCAATTGAAGTTGAGGGGCAAATCTCGTCAGCCATCCAATCAACTGCAGGCCTTCGCCCATCTCGCCAATGACGGTGCGAATCAATTCGAAGTCGGGATCAGAGCTCACGGTCTTCTTGCTCAGATTCGCCGCATCTTTCAGTGATTTGACCTTGTCCACCAGTGTCTGTGACCACGGCACAGCAGGTTCCAGTCGAAACCCCTGTTGTTCCGGATGTCGACACAGATCGGCCCAGTGGATTTCGGAAAAGCCAAGCCCCGTATCCTGGTGCCAATACACGGCCGTAGTGGTGGTTGGTGACTGCGTTGAGCCGGTGCCACCCGACGAGAAATTTCCCAGCGAAATGTGAGGGCCGTAATCTTTTCCTCGGTTCGTCGATGTCGAGGCTGCCCTGAGAACCTGCTTCACCACATGCTGAGCCGTATCAAACTGCTTTTGATCGCCAATCCCATGTGCCGCGACAAACAATTTCCGGACCACGCTTTTTCTCCGTTCACAGGCTATTGGGAATTGGGGTCAACAGGCCGAAATCATTAAGAGGGCAAGCCGTTGTTTATTTCACAGTAAACTGCACGACGGATGATTTTCCCGAGGCTGCGACGGCACGTAATTCGTGAGTTCCGCGTGGCACAACCAGCCGATCCGCCTCATGGCGGGACAGGACCCTGCCATTGTGAAACCAGGTGACCTTTTCCTGAGTGATGACCTCAGGATGAATCACGGTAGAACCGTTCAGCGCGATAAACGAAGCTTCGTTGCGAGGCGAACGAATCGCAAGTCCCTCGGTCACTTCACGAGGACGCGGCAGGGGACGGTCTACGTTCCAGTTTTCATACGAAGGCGAAGACGATTCAACTCGCAGTCCATTCGAGTTGAATAACTGACTCAACAGGGGTTCCGCAGCATCGCGTCCGACGAATTCAAGATGTCCCGCGCCGTGAAAATGTCCAACCCACACACCAATGGCAAATCGTCCATTATGCCCGATCGCCCACGCGTCCCGGCGACCGGAACTCGTTCCCGTTTTCCAGGCGAACCACGCGCGTTCGTTCTCTGGAATCGATTCCCATCCACGGGGGCAGCGGTGTTCTGTTGAGAGAATACTCGTGATGGCTCTGCAGACATTGGCATCAAGAACTTTGACTGAGCCTTGATCGCGAGTGGCCGGCGTGTGATCGGAAAACAGTTGCGGTTCGCCATACAATCCCTCACGCGCCAATGTGGCGTATGCGTTGGTCAGCGAGAGCAACGTAACTTCCAGTCCTCCTGTTGCGACGGCTAAGCCCCCGCGAGATTCCGCGTCTGAAGGGAGATCCAATCCGATCGATTCCAGCAGGCCGAGGCAGCGTGGCAACCCCATCCCTTCCGTGATGGTGATGGCCGGAACATTTAATGATTGTCGCAGTGCATCTGCGGCAGAAATCGAGCCGCGATAGGTTCGATCAAAATTCTCGGGTGACCATCCTGCTCGTTCGATCGGAATATCGTCGACCATCGACTTTGGCGACAATCGCCTGGATTCGAATGCCGCCGCGTACAGGAATGGTTTGAGTGTTGAGCCTGGGCTACGACGCGCAAGTACTCCGTTCACCTGACCATCGCGCGGATCGTGCTCATTCGCAGAACCGACGAGCGCCAGAATCTCGTATGTGGTGACGTCTAACACGACCACGGAAATATCGGAGTCGGCTGGCAGACTTTCGAAATGGATTCGGACTAAGGATTCGACCTCGCGCTGAAGGTCCAGGTCGATCGTTGTTTGCCCCCCGGTCGGCCGTTGCGCGAGTGCCATCCATGCCGCATGAGACGCCCTGAGGGGCTTCAATGCCCGCGATTGAACTGCCAGCGGCTCAATCAAAGCATCGTCAAGTTGATCTGATGTAATCTGGCCGAGTGTCCACATCCGTCGCAAGACAGTCTCGCGACGATTCAATGCTGCTTCCGGGTGACGATCAGGAGCATAACGATTGGGCGACTGCGGCAGGCCCGCCAGCAATGCGGATTCGGCCAGCGAGAGCTGTGCCGCACTCTTTCCGAAATAGGCCTGTCCTGCTGCTTCGACACCGCGCAGATTTCCTCCACACGGAATCAGATTCAGATATTCGGTCAGGATCTGTGACTTTGTACGGTGCTGTTCTAACTGGAGTGCGCGCAGGCCTTCCATCAGCTTGGCGTTCCAGGTCCGTGGACGTTCGTCGATCATCTTGCAGAGCTGCATGGTAATCGTGCTGGCCCCGGAGATCTTGCGACCAGCCCGCAGGTTCTGTCCGGCCGCACGAACAACGGCGAACAGATCGACACCGCGGTGTGATTCAAACCGCTCATCCTCGACTGCAATGACAGCCTTAAGCAGCCAGGGTGAGATCTGTTCCAGAGAAACCGGACGTCGCCGCTGATCGTCGACGGCAACGCGTTCCAGCATCAGCCGTCCCGAACGATCCGTGACCTGAACTCCGACGGGCTGCGGTGCCAATTTCTCCCAGGGAAATGGAAAAAGATGCCAGCAAACGGCCAGCGCCAAGATCGGTAGGACTGAGGTCAGGGCGGAAATGAAAACGAACGCCCGCCAATGACGAACCCATAGGCGCACGATCTGATCGCGCACGCGGCGGGCCAGCAACGCTGGGAAAAGTCGAGAACGATCCATCATTCTTCGACCCGATAGTGGCAGTAATGGCACTTCCCCATCCGTAGGGAATTCAACGGCAACTTCCGACCTTTTCGATCGGTCAGTTGCCGAATGTTGCCAATGTCTTTTGCGAATCATCGATCCGCTGTCGTCCAAATACCTGGGCAACGGCCCTTGTTACTTGGGCATGGTCTTTTTACTTGGACAACGTCTTTTCGTGATCCAGCTTCTTCTGCATGACTTCAGCTTGAGCACGGAAGTGCTTGGCGTGCCACAGGAAGGTGTTTTGCTTCGGCTTGCTACCAGCCAGACCGGCCAGTCGCTCGTACTTCTTCGACAAGTCCAGCTTGACCTGAATCTTCTTTTCAACAGTCTTCGACATGTTTCCAACTCAAATTCGAATCAGCGGTCAACTGCTTAACGGCAGAACCACTGATTCCAGGACAGAACACTCCCCATCCCACCGTGGGTGGAAGCCCAGATTGTAACGAAAGTCAGTGGCTGCAACATCCCAGACTGTGGAATTCTGTCAGCCCGATGGTCGATCGTAGTGTGCCGCCAGAATTTGTCGACCTCGGTGCGTTCGTCGACGGTCTGCACCGAACCGCGATCGGCGTTGGTCTCCCGAAGACGCCGAAACGGACGGTCGTAGGCCTTATCGCCACAATAAGTTGCGGCGCCCGAGTCGAACAAGCCGCCTTTAATGGATCGTGGCTCGCGCGGAGGAAGTCAAATCGATAACGAGCCGTAACAAACGGCAATGCAAGGACTTGTAACACACAAACATATCTCGCGCAGCAACCGATGTTAGCGTAAGAGTTTACATCGATAATTTCTGTTCGTTGCGTTCACTTGCCGTCTTTTTGAGTCTGCTCGACGTTGCCTGCTCCCGCTGTTTCAAGTTCCGGCACCACCTTTAACAGCGTTTCTGGCATTTCGATCCCGGCGACGTCTTTCAGGACCTGCATCATTGGCGGCAGTGACCGAGACATGTTTTGCAGGAAATTTGCAGTGCTGCTGGTCCCGTTCGCGCCGCCCCCTTCCCAGACGACGATCTTGTCGAACTTGATGTTCGAGATCGCTCGTGCCGAGGCTTCGGTCAGCTTGTCCAGATGTTCCAGCATCATCAATTGAAACGCTGGCTGAGCCCCACCGCAGGCGTCAATAATCCGCTGCAGTCCTTCGCCCTTTTTGGCCAGGATCTCGTACTGCCCACGGGCTTCGGCTTCAAGCTTGGCGTAGATAGCACTCGCTTCCCCTTCGGCCTCGATCTTCTGGCGTTCAGCACTCGCTTCGGCTTCCACAACGATTCGGGCCTTTTGAGCCTTGGCGACGGCTTCGAATTCCGCACGCTTTTCGGCTTCAACACGTTCTGCATCGGCGAGTGCTGCTTTGGCCATCGCACGGTTCTGAGCTTCCAGAACCGCCGCTTCGGCTTCGCGTTTCCTGGTTTCCGAAATCTGATAGGCTTCGGCGTTTTTGACACCCAGTTCGGCCTTGGACGCAGCGATCTTGGCTTGAGCCAGATTTTCCCCTTCGATCGCAGCCGCATTCGCTTCGGCCGTCTTGATACGCATTTCGCGCTCGGCCGATTTCACTTGCGATTCACGTTCGAATACGGCCGTCTGCTCACCGATTTGACGTTCTTTGTCCATCTCGGCCAGTCGGATCGCCTGATCACGGGCCGCTGTGCGAATCCCGATTTCTCGTTCCTTTTCCAGTTC
>Ga0194055_10002461_pt1 | contig 14663 bp, 11 predicted proteins | sample SepL449m_MetaG_FD_155482 | JGI IMG/M metagenome (GOLD analysis project Ga0194055, IMG submission 155482) | Anoxic zone freshwater microbial communities from boreal shield lake in IISD Experimental Lakes Area, Ontario, Canada - Sep2016-L442-9m | ecosystem: Environmental > Aquatic > Freshwater >... | reverse complement strand
TTTTCATTGCGCGTGACTTGCCTTATCGAACGCAGTTGGTGCCTCTTTCGGTAATCAAAGTATTGCTTGGAAACAAATTTGGTGATCATGGTGTGAATGAAAGAATCAAACAGTGGTACTGGTGCGGTGTATTAGGCGAACTTTACGGTGGCGCCAACGAAACCCGTTTCGCACGCGACGTTGAGCAGGTACCAGACTGGGCAAGCGGAAGCGGAAGTACTCCAGGAACTGTTGAAACAGCTATTTTCGGCGACAAACGCCTCCTCACCCTTAAATCACGTAACTCTGCTGCCTATAAAGGTGTGTACGCGCTTTTAATGGCTGACGGATGTCGTGACTGGCTAGAAAACAAAAAGTTGGACTGGGCAGTCTTCCTTGAATACAAAGTCGATATTCACCATATATTCCCGAAGAAATGGTGCATCAAGAACAACATTGACAACCATCGCCGGGAAAGCATCGTTAATAAGACCGCTTTGAGCCGCCGTACAAATCAAAAGATAGGTGGACGATCTCCAAAGTCTTATGTGCCAAAAATTGTTGACGAGGCAGAGCTTACGAATGCCGAATTCGATGTGATCGTAAGTGAGCATTTCGTTGATCCACTCGCGATACGAACAGCCAACTTTGATGATTTCTTTGAAGCTCGTTTTCAAGCAATTTGCGAACTGATTTCACGGGCCATGGGTAAAGAGGTCATTAGGAACGCCTCGGATTTTGATCCAGCTGGATTCTCTGACCTTGAAGACGATGAAGAAGAAGATGAGTCAACAGAAGAGACCGAGGAGTAACAATCATTATTCTTTCAACGAAGGTATTCAGTGGAAACGTTTGAATGGAGTATGCCGACAATGGTGGTGGATTTAACGATTGGCGACTCCCGACTATAGAAGAGTGGGAGTTCCTGTATCAAGAAGAGAAAATGATAGGAGGGTTCTCGATTGCCACTATTGGAATTCTACTGAAAACGATAATGAGTATTCTTGGTATTAGAACTTCACCGCTGGAACAAGCGCTAGCGATGGCTGGAAACCTTTTTCGTCAGGAATTTACGTTCGACCAGTTAGAGCCTTTGACTGATTGCTAGCGGTCGATGCTCGACGCGATTGAGGTAACTATTAGTTTTCAAACAGAGGAGTAACTCGTGAATGTAGAAATTCAATTTGATTGGGAAGAAGTCGGTAAAATAATTCCTAACGGCGCGTCCGATATACACGTACCTAAGGCTTTTCGTGAACCAGCGGTGTACAAAATTCAATCTAAGGTTGGCGTCTACGTTGGTGAAACAAAAGACTTGAAGCGTCGCCTAGGAAATTACTGCAAGCCAGGTGGCAGTGAATTGACTAAGAAACCAAGAACGAACCGGCGTGTTAAAATAAAAATCCTCAACGCGCTACCACATGGTGAAGTTTCAGTTTTGAAGGCAGTCAATTTGAAGTACTCGATAAATGGCGGGCAATCATTACCCATCGACCTTGATAAAAAGCATGAGCGGCTATTTGCAGAAAATGCAATCATTACGGCGCTGGGCCTACAAGGCGGTTTGAGTTGGAATGATCCAGACCAAAGATGAAGTTTTTTGTTTATTTTCGCCTTCTACGGGCATAATTTCTTAGTTGTTTTGTCGGCGACTCGATACTCGTTTTCACGATTGTGTGGCCCCACTTTTGCCTCGGTATCAAAACTGTCATATGCGGCAAGTGCAAGACCCTGCTCGATCAGAGTTAGCCCAACATCAGTCCCTTTAAGTTCCACATATCGCAACAGTCGACCGTAACCATCGGTCTCGTCTTCAGTGCCCCCTGAAACGAGTGCGAATGAATCGCTGCCAACCAGCTCTTCAAACTTTGCCTTTGCGGCATCAAAACCACAATCTCCTCGTTCTGGTGTGTCAATGCCCACAATTCGCACACCATAAACGAGATTCAGATTAAACAAATCAACTCCATCGGCGGACTTCAAACGTGCATCAAATGAGTCGCCATCGACGAACCGCTCAACAACCCACTCGTACCGTGAACCAGCTAATTCATCGCTTGGCGCAAATACAACTGATTCAGATTGACTTCTTCCGGTTAAATAACCAACTAACAGTCCGATTACTAAAGTGAAAACGAGAATGAGAAAAGACTTTCTCTTCATATATTTAGCGTCCTTTGAAAATTGTCATGAATATTTGTGGGTAAGTCTTTGCCTAAGTCAAGCACAATCTGATAAATCTCAGTTGACTCAGCAATGAGTTCGGATCCTCAAGGACGTTCATTAGATTCCTTTGACTGCTGACTTAATCCTGGATAAACAGTCCAATCCCTTCAATTATTGAACCACCAAATCTCTTGTGAATCAGGCGCTTTTCAATCCATGCACACCTGTGAAGTACCTTTACACGTGGATATGCAACTGTTTCACAGCTCCCAGGTTGAGCCACTTTTAGTACAACTTTCACAGCGTCTTTCTGCGCCACTAGACGACCCTTTTGCCACCGAAATAGTGGTGGTGCCGTCTGGTGATATGGCTCGGTACTTGAAGCGTGAGCTTTCGCGATCTTTGGGTGCTCGCAAAGGCAATGACGGAATCGTCTCAAATGTCAATTTTGTGTACCCCCGCCAATTGGTGAACGCGACTGCTGCTAACCCAACTGGTCCTGCACATAGTGAATGGGACTCCAACAATCTTGTTTGGAGCATTGTTGACACTCTTCTTTCGCATCACAACATCACTGTTCCTGGTTTTGCGGAAGCACCATTGACAGTTGCAAGTCGAGCTTCTTCCCTATTTGATCGTTACGCGTCTCACCGGCCCGAGTTGTTGCAACAATGGGTCGCTGGCGGGGTGAACGATGGGAAGCTCACGAGCAATCGTCTCAACACGATTACAAAAGACCAAATCTGGCAAAAAGATCTGTTCATTGAAGTGTCAAAGAGATTCGAGGATGCGGGTTATGCGACTCGGGCGTTTAATAACTCTGATGCCTTTGTAGAAGCGCTTCGAGATCTTCCCGAGAGCTCGGCATTGCCAAACCGGATCAGTGTCTTTGGTATCACCACACTCAGCCGTGCTGCCCGCCACATTCTTGAAGCGCTCAGCCAGGTGTGCAACATACATGTATATATGGTGTACGCCGCTGGCGATGTATGGCCAGAACCATGCAGTCACGAGTTGCTCCTTCGAAGCGAGTTCCCAGCTACAGCTGTTCGCAACGTATTGACTAAGCGCTGGGGTGCTCAGATCATCGAGAACGCTTCGGTGTTTGGTGCTATTCAGAGGGAGTACCTACCTGCTGTAGCACCTTCGACGTCGCTATTACATGGTTTGCAAGACAGCATTGTTTCCGACACACACCATGAGCCGCTTGCCGACGATGCATTGCGTCAAGCAGTTCGTGCCACCAGCGATGGTTCCATTCAGATACATGCTTGTTACGGACTTGCTCGCCAAGTTGAGGCGCTTCGTGATGCCTTTTTGCATGAACTGAACAACAACCCACAATTGCAGCTGCGTGACTTCGCCATTTTGTGTGCAGACATTGATGCAGCAGCACCAATCATTAGTGCTGTGTTCGCGCCGCATGCAGTTGCAGGAAGCACGCTTCCTCAGCTTCCTATCAATGTGCTGGGAAATAGCGCTTCAAGCCGTGACCCGCTGATTGAAGCATTCCTTGCTGTTGTGCACTTGCTAACGAGCCGCTGCTCGCCTACCGATGTTCTTGAGGTGGCGCACTTGCCAGCTGTTCGCCGCGCTTTCGGGTTCGATGATGATGCGCTAACGCTGCTTTCCACATGGGCTGAAGATTTAGCTATTCGTTTTGGACTAAACGCTGAAACCCGCCAAGAGATATGGGGAATTCCTTCCCACAACAACATTGGAACATGGGACGCTGCTCTCAATCGCCTGATGATGGGAATCGCTATTCCCGGCGAAGTAGACCGAATTGGCCCTGGGGGCATTGTTCCGTACGACGGCATTGGTGGCAGCGACATAAATGTTGCTGGTTCTGTCTCTGAATTTATTACTCGAGTAATGAATTTTGTCCAGATTGTTAATGCAGTAGATGGAAACAAGAAGCCATTAGGAATCACCATTGATGATTTCTGTACCACGTTGTATCAGATCATTGAGAACTTCTTGCAAGTTCCTTATGGCGAAGCAACCAGCATGGCAAGCCTGCATAGTGCAATTACGAATTTCCAAAGCGATGTGGAGAATGCACTTTCCCACAGCGATACAACCTTCTTAGTTAGCGAACTGCTTGTAAGTCTTGGTTCGTATTTCAATGATGAGCGCGCACTTTTTGGAAATAAGTTTGAATCAATAACTGTTGCCCCGCTCGATGGTCAACAGCACGTTCCATTCCGCGTACTTGCCATTCTTGGTGCAGATGAACGTGCTTTTTCTGGGGCACATAGCGACGGCGATGACATATTGGCCAATAATCCATGTGTAGGCGACCCTATTTATTCACTTGATGGTCGCCAACGATTACTGAATGCCATCATGTCGGCTCGCGACACCCTCATCATCACTTGCACCGGTGCAGACATTTCCAACAACAAAGAAACCCCACTTGCGGTTCCCGTGCAAGAACTTATTGAACTTGTCGAATCATTGTTGCATGCACGTAAAGACAGCCCATTCGGCACTCAGCAACTGATGGCTCGTCACCCACGCCAGAACTTTGATTCCGCCACTTTGTTGCCAGGACTTGTTTATGCAAATGAGCCATTTACCTTTGACCCACAGGCCAAAGAAGCACACGACGTGCTGCACGGAGGGGTTGTGGCGCAGCAACAGGCCCCCGTTGCCCAGCAGGCGGCCCCAACCAAGGCTGCTCCAACCCTGAAAAACCTTGTGCAGGTAATTACTAACCCTGCAGAGTTTTATATGGGAACCGTGCTGAATGCACGCATTCCACAGATGCCTTCTTCATCCGATGACCGAGACAAAAACATTACGGGCGATGGAATCGTGAATCTCACTATCGACAACCTGGCTTGGTCAAGCGAAGGACGCTCGTTGCTCGAACGGCTTATTGCAACTGACTTATCAAACGAAGAAGCAATTGAACAATGGGAGAAAGTGCGACCATTTGCTGGAGTGTTGCCACCGGGCGAACTTGGCAAGTTAATCGTGAGTGAAATTCGCAGCGAGCTACTTGACATGATTGCGTTACTACCGGAACCGTTAAAGAATCTCAGTAACGGCACCGATATTGACGGCACTATTTCATTCGCTGATGTTGTTTCTTCAATGCGCATCCAGAATGTGCAGCCCGATGCCATTGTTCGCATTCGATACAAGAGGTTCAATGAGTCTTTGGTTCTTGAACCGTGGCTTGAACTCGCCATTCTCACGCTGATTACAGCTGGCACCTATTACGAAGCACATTTGGTTACTCGCGGAGACAGAAGCGGTCAGCCTCCAGCCCATCGACACTTCGCATTGAAGGGCAAAAATGATGAAGAGCGTGTGGCAACAGCGCAGGTCGTTATTTCATGTGTGGAAGGAATGCACTCCGCAGCTAGCACTGAAGCCCCGCCGTATTTTGAACGTGCGTCATACGAGCTAGGTGCAGACAAAATCAAAAAAGCTAGTGCCGCACTTGAGCGTGACCTCGGTTACTCAGCTGCGGCTGCTTATGTTTTCGGCGAACTTGATGCTGGAGCCATTTTCGGCGAAGAAGCAAACGACAATGACTTTGCGTATCTGGGCTTAAAGAAACCTGGCGTAAAAGTAGGACGAGCCCAGCTGTACGCCGACCATGTTTGGGGTGCTTTCGGGTCAACGACTATTGCGAAACCTGGCTCGGGCGGAGAAACCGCTGACGAAGACGGAGCTGATAATGGCAACTAATCCGATATCTGCTTTCAATCTCGCTTCGCCAACTCTTGAAACCGGTCGTGTTGTCATTGAAGCAAGTGCTGGAACAGGAAAGACCTACTCGCTTACAGTTCTCGCCATCCGTCATGTTGCTGAACGCAACTTGACCGCCGATCAACTGCTGATGGTTACCTTCACTATTTCGGCTACTGCAGAACTACGTGAAAAGACGCGAGAGCAGGCCCAGGACACTCTGCAACACTTGCGCAACAAGAATCTTGAGCATCAATGGATGTCTTCCATGCTCGCAACGGAAGCATCTCGGTTAGCAGCTATTGCCAATTTGGAACAGTTTTTGGCTCACTTCGACCAAGCAACCATCACCACGATTCACGGCTTCTGCCAGATCGTGCTGAAGCGCGCTGGGCTTCATAGCCCGGCTCCTCAGAACTACACGGTGCAGGACAACGTTGACGAAATTATCAACCAGGTCTTAACTGATTTGCTGATTGACCCCATGTCGCAGAACGCTCGTTTATTGCATGGTGAAATGAACATGCGTGGGGGCGGAGTGCATCCGCTCAAAGCTGCCGATGTTCGTAAATCTCTGTCGAACTTGCATGATGCAGTAAAGCGATATATGGGAAACCCCAAAGCGCTCCTGCTCCCCGCGCTTTCGCCGAGTTCGCTTGCGACCAAGATTGATCTGCTGAAAAACGACAAGGACATTAGACACACCAAGCAAGCAGAAATTATTGCCGGATTGGTTTTGCAAGTGGTTGCAGAGGTACAGCGACGCAGCTACGACGCCAGAATCATCACCTACGACGACATGGTGCGCATGGTTGCTGAAACGCTCGACGCGGATAATGACGTAGCAAAGAATTTGGCAACCTCTATCGCCACGCAATACAGCCTTGTCATGGTGGATGAATTTCAAGACACCGATGCCTCGCAATGGTCAATCTTTTCTCATATCTATGAAGCCAACCCGCGCGACGTAACCCTTATTACCGTTGGCGACCCAAAGCAGGCCATTTACCGCTTCCGCGGCGCCGATGTTCAGGTGTATATCGATGCCGTACGCGATGTGCAGCAGTCGCATGCGCTGGACACCAATTACCGAAGTGATAAGAACCTTCTGACCGCTCTCGAATCCTTACTGAATAACAACACTTTTGATGCTGCGGGAAATGTTCCGTTTGTGTCAGTACATGCAGCAAAGAACAATGAACACGGTGCTGTTACCGCAATTTCGACACCAGCACCCGCCAATGTTCCTGGCGCACCACTTGAGATTCGCTACCTTGCTAATCACCCAGACTTGGGAGCCAAGGAAGAGCCAGGGAAAATCAAAAAAGATGGAACACCTGGCAAATCAAAGCTCTTTAACAATGACAAGTCTCACGTACAACGAATCTTTTGGCGCGATGTTGCGAACCATGTTGTGGAACTGTTGCAACACGGGAACATTCCGGATAAAAAAGCTGGTGGCGGTGCTACTCGCGCAATATCGCCAAACGACATTGCCATCTTGGTTAACAGCCACACTGCTGCTGAAACCGTGGTGCGGTACCTACATGATTCACACGTACCTGCAGTTCGTTTTAAGACAGACAGTGTCTTTGGATCGCAAGCCGCAATGCACTGGCTCATGCTGTTGGGTGCACTCGCCAACCCAGGCAAGCCTCAGTTTGTTCGTGCATATGCGCTTTCGTGGTTTGGAAATGTGAGCGAAGATGACCTTGCGATTGCAACTGACGAAACCGTGGCAACGTGGCAACGTGACTGTGCTGAAAATGCAGAGCTCTTGCAATCGCGCGGTGTATCAGCGCTTTTCCTTTCATTCCGAAACAGGGCTGGCTTTCTGCAACGTGTTCTGAGTGAACCCGATGGTGAGCGCCACATCACCGACCTAGACCACTTAGCTGAAATCCTTGCGGCAATCCCCCACTTCACACGAAATGCTGGAGCAGGCGAATGTTTTGAAACGCTTTCTGAACTCGTTGAAGAATCAGATGGCAGTAATGAAGCATTTCAGCGTCGAATTGAAGGCGATGAAGTTGCCGTAAAAGTGATGACCATTCACTCCAGCAAAGGACTGCAATTCCCCATTGTGTTTCTGCCGACCCTCATCAACAAACCGCCAGCTCAGGGCAGCAACCCAAAGATGTTTTCATTCCGCTTCCCTAACGAGCCATCAGCACGCCGAATCATTGACGTTGCTTCAGGATATGAATCTGCGGAAAATTGGGTGTTTGATCCAACTGGCACCGACGATGCCGAGTACACCAATATTCGCAAAGACGGTCGCAGCGTGCTGTTTACAGAAGACGTTTTCTTCGATTCAAAACGTCTGCTGTACGTTGCACTAACGCGCGCCGAACACAAAGTTGTTCTGTACTGGTCGGCCACTGGCCCTCATAGTGGCAGCGGCAATATCGATGTGGCGCTAGCGCAGGTTCTTGCTGCACACATAGACCCTGTAGACAAAAAAATTCCTGTTGAACAAGAACCGCTCAATGCGTTAATGAAGACCATCGTTACTGCGTCGAAGGGCACTATTGCGGCCATCCCTCTTCCAACCGAACAAGCACCGACTCTCGAATGGGAACAGCCAAGCGGTGAAAACCCAGGTAAAACACGCACGGCGCAGTTTTCACGTGCCAATGACGTTCGAACGTACGGCTTTGCGCGTTGGAGTTACTCGGCGTTGTCCAAAATGCTTCATGGAGATCACCAGAACAACAACATTGCAGATATCAACGGTGCTACTGATGAATCCAATATTCTGCCTGATTTGCCACCACTTGTTAGTGAAGTGAACATTCCGCTCGATATCGCAGTTTCCACGATGCCGCTGTACAACATTGCTGGTAGCAACATCTTTGGTAATGCTGTGCACAAAATATTTGACAACATTAACCCGGCAAGTGGAACTCTCGATGATGATGTGTCGATTGAAGTTGCTCAGCACTTCAAAAATACGCACAGCTCTGCCGAACGAACCAAGATTGCTGAAGGAATCATTGCCTCGATTCATGCGCCTCTAGGCGGTCGCTTTGCTGGCAATACCCTGCATTCACTTGGCACTACGCATCGACTATCGGAACTTGAATTCAACTTTCACCTGCCACAAACTGCTGCTGGTGCATTCGGTTTGAACAAAATTGGTGAGCTCATGCTGCAGCACGGCAATCTTGACGCTCGTCTTACTGCCTACGCACAAAACATTGCCGACTCGGCGCCTGCTGGCGTCGTTGCAGGCTTTATGAATGGCTTTATTGACGCGGTCTTCCGAGTGAACTCAGAAGGCACCCCTGTATACATCGTTGCCGACTACAAAACCAACCGACTCCACACCCCAGCAAATGCTGAACAGAATCCGCTCATTGCATATCACCCAGACAACCTGGTGACTTCCATGACCAAGGACAACTACATCATTCAGGTGCTTGTGTATTCCGTTGCTGTGCACAGATACCTGCAGTGGCGTCAACCTGGTTACGACCCAGATATTCACCTTGGCGGAGCTGCATACCTCTATACGCGCGGCATGACAGGCCACAGCACCGACGAGCCAACACCGCGACCATTTGGTGTGTATCACTGGCGCCCGGCCACTGAATTGGTGCTTGCCTTAGACGCACTCTTTGCCGAGAAAGGCAACTGATATGGCCACACTTGCAGTCACTACGTCGCACAAAGAGTTTCAACCGTTCATTGATGCCGCAGTCTTTACCGTTACCGAAGTTCATGCAGCGCAGCGCATTACCGATGCGGTGTTTAGCTCATCTAAATCCGAACCAACATTTCTTGATTATCTTTCGGTTGCCATAGCTGTGTGGGCGCCTGTGAATGGTCACGTTTGTGCAGATCTATCCAACGTTCAACAGCAAGTTAAAGATGAAATCGGATCATCGAACGAAAACATTGATCCACTTATGCAGGCCCAACTCGAATGGCCATCATTGTCTGCTTGGAGCAGCCACCTCTCTGCCAGCCCACTCGTGTCTATTCCACTTCCCGACAAACTCGACGATGTGGATTACACCAAGCCACTCGTTCTCTTTGGAAACTTGTTGTATCTCACTCGCCAATGGGCAGACGAAGGATTGGTAGCAATTGCATTGCGCACACGCTTGACTGCTTTGGCTACCCCACTTCCTGAACAGGCCGCAGCCTGGGTGAGCGATGTATTTGGAAACAAAGTGGATGACAAGCAATCGCAAGCAGTAACTCAAGCGCTTACCCACAACACGACAGTGCTCCTTGGCGGTCCGGGAACAGGCAAGACCTACACAATTGCGGGAATGCTGCATGCCTTCTTTAGCGAACACACTGCAAGCAGTACACCAGACGCTGTTTCGAAACCGCTTCGCGTTGCAATTGCTGCACCTACCGCAAAAGCGGCACGGCAAGTAACAGCATCTGTTGGTACGTCACTATCACTGCCTCATTTTCCGCAAACACATGCGACATCAATCAAAGCCGTTACCGAAGTATCGAGCACCATTCATCGTTTACTCGGGTGGTCGCCTGGCAACCGTGGACGCTTCGCCCACCATTCCCAAAACCAGTTGCCATATGACATTGTGATTATTGATGAAGTCTCCATGGTGTCGTTGCCACTAATGGCCCGACTACTGGAAGCGCTTTCACCTACTACCAAACTTGTATTGGTAGGCGACCCGCAACAATTAAAGAGTGTTGAAGCAGGCGCAGTGCTGCCAGATATCGCCTCGCTTCATGTAGACGGCATCTACCCGATTACCAAACTTGAATTCAACCACCGACAGGCCATAGAGGGTGAAGAGAAAAAGCTGAACAATATCGGTGAGCTTGCGACCATGATGAGCAATGCGAGTCTTTCTTCTGAAGATGCCAAAGCTGTCCTTAAGTTCATCCAAGGCGGACACGAGGAGATCACCTTCATTCCCCTTCCACCAAAGGACAACGAACCGTCTAAGTCTTCGCATGTTGTTGCGCAACTCGACAATCATTTACTTGGCTACAGCGAGGCTCTGAAATTCGCTATGCAAGGCAACCCCGAAGAAGCACTTACCGCCCTTTCCTCTGTTCGTGTGTTGTGTGGACACAGAGAGGGACCGTTTGGAGTCTCTACATGGAACAACTTTGTTGCTCGCACTGTTGGAGTTTCAACAACACGTGGCTCGGTCGGTCAACCCCTTCTCAACACCCGCAACGACCTGCGCACAGGGTTAGTAAATGGTGATACCGGGATTGTGGTGAATACCGAAAACGGACGACGAGTTGTATTTGCGACGCAAACAAGCAGTTTTGAGCCGAGTGCACTTGAAGATATTGAAGTTGCTTTCGCTACAACCATTCACAAGTCGCAAGGCTCTGAATACGGCACAGTCATTGTGATTGTCCCGCCAGTGGGTTCGCCACTGCTGCGCCGCGAATTGTTGTACACCGCCATTACACGAGCACGTAAACACCTTGTGTTGATTGCTAGCGAAGATTCCATTACCAACGCGGTGATGAGCACGATCAACCGTGCAAGCGGACTCGCTGAACGGATACGCCGGAAGTAGCTAAAGAATTTTTGTTTGTTCTTCGGTAGTGAGTTTTATGAACTTCATGAACTCTTTTTCGAATTCAGTAGGGCTCATTCCAAAAGCGAGCTTGAAGGTTTTAACCCATCCAAGCTTGGCGATGTTTGGGTAAAAGATATCTAGCAATACGTTCGGACTGGTTTTGTGCACCAGATATGCAATCGCCCATGGCCCTATGTCGTATGGCGAAAGCTTTGCATCGTATGGTTGCGCGTCTTTAAATGAGAGATTCTTGTACCGCAGCATCGATGCCTTGGCTGAATCAAGCCTCTCCACCATTTCATCATGGAAATTGAAGTCATCGAGTTGACCTTCATATAACGGGAGTTCGCCCTGAAGTCGCAGATCTGACACTGCACGAAATGACATGAATTCAGCGGACCCTTCAGAAAACCACCTTGGGCCAAAAAACTTTTTCTTGATAACTAGATTGTTTTCGATGTCTACTGCGCTCGGACTAGCAGAACGCTGAACAACATGAAAATACTCATGAAAAATGATCTGCTGGTCATACCCAGAATATTCAGAGAAGTCATCCGTGAACCCTGCAGGGTTAGACAACATGATTTGATGAAATCCATATTTCGCAGTTGGGTTGAGTTGTCCCTGCATACGGTGCTCTCTGTTGACCGCATCAATTGCTGACCATTTTCTATATTCTTCGAATGTGTAGTTCCTGTTTCTGTCCAAACATGCGAACTTTTCTATCTGTTTTAGCTCTGCTCGTCGAGCGCAATATTCATTGACCATGTTGAAGATAGGCATGGTTTGAATTCCAGTCATCCAAACTTCTAACGGTCCATAATTTGCCCAATATTCGGCGGCTTTGAGGAACGTCTCTTCAACGCGATCGCGGGAACGCTGAGGAATGTCTGATGCAAAGAAAAAGCTGGGCCGCTGGTCTGTTGGAATACCCCACTTTGGGGGCTCGACGGCCGGCGCAACGGTAGATGTTGTGATTGTTTGTGGAGAGGCGATGACGCTGCCACAGCTTGAAATTGAAAGGGCTAGAAGTACTCCGCCCACTATTCGCCTGAACTGAAACAGGGCTATTTCATCCCCATCCAGCGGCCAACTTTGGCTCGCCTGCCACTTCTGGACGTTGGGATACCTGTTGCCTTTGCAATTGAGCGCTTGGCTTTAGTGACACCTAATGCACGCTTCCATGAAAATGTAAGACCTGGACCTAGTTTCATAAAACCTCCTAGTAGAGACTTAACCCTAGACACGTTCGGACGCCAAGAGGTGACATCGAGAAATCCAACGAAACCGCATCAAAAATCCCCAATGCCTCAAAAACTATCTCATCTATTGAATACACCAATTCAGGCATCTTCGGTCGCCCGCTTTCCTTCAGGATCTTGGCAAGGTCATACCAAACACGCACCAAACACGCATATCAACAAAATGCATGAGAGCAATTCTCCAATATTTTCACTACTCTCGTTCCTTGACACTAAGTTTAAAGATCTCGGCCAGAAGAGAATAGGTTTTATGTTTGGATTTGGACTTGCAGGCTATTTCCTTTTTAATCAAATCGTCATGCAGCCATTATCTGGGAAATTTTACGATGCAATTGACGAACTAGAGAATGTATTTTCTGATTCAACAGGTCGCACCGATTCAACGCCCAACTCCACAGATAACCAATTTCACCTCATAGACGTTAGAAATTCTTTAGGTGTCTACGGTGGCAAGATTGACATCGGACACGACACGCATAAAGTCGTTTGCCAATCGCACGATGCGATTAAGTCCGTTCTAGATTGGCAAACCTTGGTCGGATTATTAAAGTCCAGTAATTTCTGGAAACTTGACTGGGCGGATGAACACGAAACGCACGAATTCGATGACGGAGATGGCTCCTACGCCTACACATTAAAAGATGGCGTAGTTACAGTTTTCGCAACCAGGGTGTCTGAATTTAAAGCTCAAATCTCTATGGAGTCTCCTCTTACTTGGCCGGAGAAGGGTCCAAGAAGATGGCTAGATTCCAAACTCACAATCAATAAGAATTCCATCAATCAAGCCGATTTGCGAACTACATGCTGGATACCAGAAAAGGAAAAGTTACCTTCTAAATCAGGAAATGCTGAAACGGCTTTTAAAGCGCTCACAGACGAAATTCACAATGGATACTTAGCCGACTGGGAACCATGGCTTGGTGGAACCGCCCAAACTAATTCATCGTTAGTGAATGATCTTGAAAGTTTAATTTCGATGAAGGAATCCGGTGCTATTACTGAAACTGAATTCCTACAAGCGAAAGATCGACTATTCAATAGTTAGCCAATTGCCCTAAGCGATTGATACCATTTCGTATTGGGACACTCATGGGCGTTAACACTTGTAGAGAGAATGCATCAAATTAGATAGCCACATGCATCTTCCAAAATACTAGAAAGGTCTCAAATTCCCCTATGAATACTAAATTTTGGATGAAGATTATTGGTTCGATTTTAGTTTGCACATTTCTAACAACATCATGTTCGAGTAATAGCGACACATCATTTTGTAATGCAGCAAAAAACTTTAGTTCGACAACCTCGGGTCTGGATATAAATAATGCTGCGTCAATCTTCGGTCCAGACTTTTGGGATTCATTAAGCAAAAGTATTGATGATCTAAAAGTGAAAGCTCCCGATGAGTTTAAATCTGATATTGGAAATCTTGAGAATGAACTAGACCAATTCACGGAAAAGTTAAAAACTTACGATTACAATTTGTTAGCTGCAATCATTGATCCAGAATTATTTGCAAGTTTTACTGGCTTAGTTGACACAATTCAAAAAATGGTAGAGACAGAATTATCTATGTACTCCGCTGAAAATTGTGATTAACTTAAAACCAAGCTTTTTTAGAAAAAATATATGTTTGATTAAAATCGCTATGGCTCTTTGTCAGGTAAATAACACCTTCAATAAACCCAATAGTCCACATGACGAGTCCGCCTAAACCTGCGGTAAAAACTAGACCAAATAGGGTTACTAACAGCATTATCGAACCCTCTCGGGTATAGCCGAGGATAAATTTATGTACTCCAAGTCCACCGAGCAATATTCCACAAATGCCGGCGGCTACTTTTTTAGAAGACACATCTGGATTATTCATATTCAATCCCCTGACGCTATTTAGATCAAACTAGAAGTGCTAGTTAATCTGCTTTTATACCTTAAATTAGATTACACGAAATCATTTACATGGCTGCGGCCAAGTTGGTGACTAAGAATTTAAATATTGATATAAAAAATAACAAACTATGGC
>Ga0194055_10002460_pt1 | contig 14665 bp, 10 predicted proteins | sample SepL449m_MetaG_FD_155482 | JGI IMG/M metagenome (GOLD analysis project Ga0194055, IMG submission 155482) | Anoxic zone freshwater microbial communities from boreal shield lake in IISD Experimental Lakes Area, Ontario, Canada - Sep2016-L442-9m | ecosystem: Environmental > Aquatic > Freshwater >... | reverse complement strand
GTCATCATCCCATGCGAAGTTGTATTGCCGAGTCACTCCGATGAGCGCCAGCCCTTTCGGGCCATATTCCTGATCCAAGTGTTTGAGATGAGGAAAGGTTGCAATGCAGGGACCGCACCAGACCGCCCAGAAGTCGAGCAATACCACTTTGCCCTTGAGGCTATCAAGAGTTTCCGGTTCGCCGTTGACCCATTGGAGAGGATCGAGGTCAGGTGCAGGTTGCCCGACCATCGCGAGAAGCCCGCGGCTGGATTCGATCGACTTCAACGTGCGTTCCCAACCCTTCCCACTGTCGACAACAAGGCGCTCAAGATTCGAATCATCGAGGCTAAGAGTCTTGATAAAATCCCTGGCCGAAGTGATCGCAGACTCCGCCGCATCTGGGTCCGTGCGTGCAGCCATCGATGCGTAGTTCGATACCGACGCTAAGTAGGATTGAAGCAAACCGATAGCAACCGACTCTTTGAGCGAGGATTGAGCCAAAGACTGGGCCTTGGCGAACGTCCGCTTGGCCTCTTCCGGGCTTTGGGTTCCGATAGCCAAGTTCCACAGACCGAATATCGTGGTGATCGCTTTCTCATCCTTCGGATCTGATTCCAATAGCCTTTCCGCGCTGACGATGTACTCTGACAGTAACGCATTCCCCGCTTCTGCGTTGCCATTTTCGATCAGCGAATTTGCTTTCGCCCGAATCAATTGCCCGTAGGCCCCGTGCAAAGCAGTCAATTTGCTTGGATCTAGTTTGGCTTGAACTGCAGTCAGTCCTTTTTCCAACCACTCTTGTGCTGTATCGTTTTGATTCGCGCGGCGCAAAACGTTATTGGCGATCGGGAAGGACGAAGCGAAGGGGATGGCGTTCCCGTCTCTGGCGATCTCGGCATAGGTGGTTTCCAACAATGTTGTCACCTGCCTAACTGCATCCTCATTCCGATTCCGCTGAAGCAGACTCATCGCTAATTGTTGCCGCAGGAACGGAGGGAATACTACTTTGTCTTCAGTGGCTTCATCCAGTATCTGGATCGCTCCATCCAAGTCATTGGCTTTGATTTTTTCTTGGAATGTAGTGACGATCTCTCGCACCTGTTTGTCCTGTGCGGTCGCGTTCGCGAACGTCAAAGTGCTCGCAATGATAAGAGAAGCGATCCAGTGTTTCTTCATGTGTTCCTCGACTCTGAATTTGTGAATGGGTAAACAAAAACCATGCGCGTAACGTGCAAACTAAATGCCACTCTGCCGATGCCGAAAGTTTGGAAACGAGCCGAGCGAGCTGCCGAACGTGAGAAAGAAGCAAAGGACACCGGAGTCATCAAGATCTTAGCAAATTCTTGCGGCCCGGGCACTCAAAACGTTCGATGAGTCCGCAAGTCAAGCGGTCGCAGGTTCAAACGGGACCTATGCTGTCTAGGCATTTTTAGTTTCGCCGGAACTGCGCCGAGGCCGAGTTCGTGGCCGGGCCACGCCATTTCTAGTCGAAGTGGTCCTATCATCGTCGAGTTGGGTCCCTGAATCGTCAGCAGGACGATTCACTTCCGCCAATGCTGATGAAGCCAGGGTTTCCCCTTGATCAATCACTTTCGCTACCGTTCCCGCCAAGGATCTCCCGTTCAACGCTCCGCTATGGGTTGACTCGCGACGAGATTGGCGCCTGACTTCAAGAACCTGCACGTATTCGGCACCAAAGAAAATGATGGAGATGCCATAGTAGCACCACAGCAACAAGGCGATGAACGAACCGATTACGCCGTAAGCAGTCGTGTAACGCATGCCTATCAAAAACATCCCGAGAATGTCTCGGCCCAATTCCCAAACGATGGCAGCCAACAGCCCACCACGCAGTGCGTCCCTCCACAGCACGCGTCGTTTCGGAAGCGTGCGATAGATCAAAGTGAAAAGCATGGCGTTAGCAATAACCGTTGAAATCACCTCGACGGCGTTGAAGACGTGCTTCAAACTGGGCATCGAGGCTCCCGTCAACGATCGAAACTGTGCGATGACCATACTGGCAGCGAACAATACAACGATCAAACCGCCTAGCGCGACCAGCATCAAGAAAGCAGACAGACGATGATGCACAACGCGCACCACCGTCTTGGAAACACTTTTCTCTCGCCTCACTGCAATCCGAAAAATTTTATCAAAGCCGCGGTCGATCTGAGCGAAAACACCGATGGCGGCCATGATCGCCATCACGATACCAAATGGACCGCTGACTAAAGAATGATGCGTAAGCTGTTTCAATAACTGCTCGATATGCTCTTTGACGGCGGGTGAAGCATAGATTTCCACAGTGGCCAAGATTTGCTGTTCCGCGTCCTTGCCCGTGTGAGTAAAACGCAAGAATAAACCGATGCCCGAGGTGAGCAAAAGAAGCATTGGGAACAAGGACAGCGCGAGATAATACGCGACGCTCGCCGCCAAGGAACCCGCGTCATCCTCCGTCCATCGCATCCCAGCATCGCGAAGATTGGGAAAAAGGTCCATCAGCCATCGTTTTCCGTGAACGACGGTCGGGTTGCTTTGGTTCGAAGCGGATTCGGGGACTTCCGGTTGCGTAGGTGCGTCCATACCTTCCGAGTTTAGAGACTCGTGGTGAGGCAGGCTATAGGGAACCAGGGCGCGAAACTAAGCCAGCAAACGTCTTCACGGCGGAGAACCAGACGAGCAGTATTTGTTTCTTACCGAGGGTCTGCGTGGAAACAACGGCGCTTTCCCATCAGCCCTGTTGACCAAGGAGCAATTCGATCTCATTCGCAATCTGGTTCGGGGAGGTCGATGGCGCGAATCGATCGACTACTTTGCCCGATCGGTCGACTAGGAATTTGGTAAAGTTCCATTTGATCGCTTCCGTACCGAGCAATCCGGGCGCATTCTTCTTGAGAAACGAAAAGACGGGATTCGCGTTTTGGCCATTCACGTCGATCTTTGCGAACATTGGAAACGTCACCCCGTAGTTCAGCGAACAAAATTGTCCGATCTCAGCGTCCGATCCGGGTTCTTGCATTCCGAACTGATTGCATGGAAAACCCATGACGACAAAGCCTCTGGCGGTGTATCGGTCATAGAGTTCCTGAAGTTGTTGATACTGCGGAGTGAACCCGCACTTGCTGGCCACATTCACGATCAATGCAACTTTGTCACGCAAGTCGTTGAACGAATAGGACGTACCATCCAATTGCTTGGCTTCAAATCCGTAGATGGAAACGTGATCGTCTGTGGAAACTGTCGTATCGGAATTTGTCATGATGTCTGCATTCCCTATCAGGAAAGATCCTTGTGGGTTTCGAGTCACTGCCTCGCGTTAACTATTGCCGTCTCGTACGGACGATTCGTTGAATGACCAATTCGTTGAATGACTATGTGGCCGCGTATTCTTCGGCGGCTAACGCCGAGGATTCCAACGGGTCTAATTCATCAATAAATCGATTATCAAGTCCGAGTTGGGGAAGGAGCTGACGGCAAGTGATTCGGGAGGACTCGTAGATGACGGGAAGGCCACTGCCGGGATGCGTGCCGCCACCCACAAGGTAGACGCCATCCAATTCCTCGAATTTATTATGAGGACGGAGGTGGAGCATTTGACCCAGATTATGTGCTAGGTTGAACGTGGCGCCCCGGTACACGGAATAGCTGCTGCGCCAGTCGTTCGGAGTGACGACTCGTTCGAATTCGATGCGACTCTCAAGATCGTGCAACCCGATCTCTTTCAGCCGCTGAAAGGTCAGTTTGCGGAAGTCCGCCGTTTGCTGAGAATCCCATGGAGTGGAGGGGCTAATGTGAGGGACGGGAACCAATACATATAGAGCACTCTTGCCAGGTGGTGCCAAGCTTCGGTCCGTGACAATCGGATTCTGAACATAGAAGGAGGGTTCCCGAGGTAGGACCTTGTCTTCTTCAATTTCTCGCAGGTTCGCCGAATAGTCCTTGGAAATAAAAATCGTATGGTGAGGGAGATCTGGGTATTCCCCATCGATCCCCAGATACATCATGAAGGTGGAGCAGGAGAAACGCTTCGACTCCAATTTTTCATCCGACCATCGGGACCGCAATTCGTTCGGTACAAGATGCTGCATCGCGTGCGCAAAGTCCGCATTGATCACGATCGCGTCCGCTTCGTAGGTCTGCTGATCGGTTTGTACGGCCGTGACACGTTTGCCTTGCCAGTGCAGTTTCGTAACCGGTTCGTTCAAGTGAATCTTACATCCGAGTTCGACCGCGATCTCAGCCATACGGGTGCTGACTTGGCCGCAGCCACCATAGGGATGAAAGACTCCGTATTCATATTCAAGAAAGGAAAGGATCGAAAACAAACTGGGGCAGCGAAACGGGGACATCCCCAGGTACTTGGCTTGGAATGAAAAAGCGATAACCAATCGCGGATCATGGAAGTAGGACTGCAACTCTTGGCCGAGACTTTTCCAAGGCTTGACATAAGGGGTCGCAGCCAACAGGGCCGGGCGCAAGTAATCCCCAAGGTGATTGAAGGGGCTTTCCAGGATCGGCCGAAACTTAGCCAGCTTCGTCCGATTGTGATCGAGGTATTTTTTCAGCTGCCCGACATCCTGGGGAGAAATGGATGCGATTTGACGATCCATCTCTTCGAGATTGGAGGTGCAATCTAAATGCCCACCAGCTTCGAAGGCGACTCGATATTGTGGATCGAGTTTCTTCATTGGGATCTCTCGTTCGATATCCCTTCCAACCGATTGGAAAATCTCTTGAAGAATGCGAGGGTACAGATAAAACGTGGGGCCGACATCAAACTGGAAACCATTGGCTTTAAAAGTCGAGCATCGTCCCCCGACGACCGATTTGGCTTCGAGAACCGTCACATCCGCTCCCGCGTGAGCGAGCTGCATGGCGGCAGCCAATCCCCCCGGGCCAGCACCGACGATGACCACCTTTTTCGTGTTCCGCATCACGCAGTTCTTTTCTCATTCATTGGAAAGTTCCCAAAGCCTTTTGCTCGAAAGATTTATAGCACGTAGGCAAGACTCATGGGGGAGTCAATGGATCGGAAAAAACGACCTAGAACGCATCAGCCCGCCTGCAATTCATCCCTCTTGATCCGAATTGTCGAGTTTGTTCTGACCCGACGCGTGGGCGAGGGGCGGATAGCACCCTTGTACATGCTGCGGATTGTGATTTTCCCTAGGAAGGGAGAAAACTTCCAAAATCGGCATGCCCAACCGGATCTTTAGGCCTGGGGCCCAGGAATCGAAAAACGGCCCTTGATGGTTTTTGCGACGTTGGATACACTTTTAACCCGGAAATCGGCAGGCTGTTTGGATCTTCATCACACCTTACGTATGGACTCTACTCTGTACCCTTCAAAACGACCGCCCAACGGCAAGAAATTCGCTCGCAAACGGACCCGAGTGAAGACAAAGATCAAAAAGCGTGATCCGCTGTTGGTGGATGGCAAGCGTCCGCGCCCCATGTATGTCGACTACAAGGACGTCGAGCTGCTGTCCAAGTTGGTCAATCGGCACGGTCGGATTGTTAGCCGTCGCAAGTCAGGCTGTTCGGCAACTAGCCAGCACGCCGTCGCAGAGGCGATCAAACGAGCTCGGTTCATGGCCCTTATGCCCTATGTCGGAGATTAAAGCCTCCCATTTTCGCTGGGACCGCCGCATTGAATTTGCAGAGACAGATGCGGCGGGCATTGCTCATTTCTCGACGTTTCTCATTGTCATGGAGCAAGCGGAGCATGCAATGTTCCGTTCCTTGGGACTCTCCATCTTTTCGTCAATAGATTCGATACCCGGTTCTGCGTCTTGGCCCGCATCTACAACTGGGCACGGGGCATTGGGTGACGTGGCGAACACGATTCTTACTTGGCCTCGCGTGCGGTGTGAATGCGAATACTTTTCGCCGGCACGATTCGAAGATGAACTCAGTGTCGAAGTTTGGATTGAACGGCTCGGCTCAAAGAGCATGAGTCTGACGCATCGGATCTGGCGGGATGAGATTCTGCTGGCACGCGGAAAGATGGTCACGGTTTGTTCGATCAAGAATCGTACGACAGGACAACTGTTTGGGTTTCCTATTCCACAAACCCTGCGTGACTCATTTGCCCGATGGCATGATCCTACACCCGACATGCCGCTGAACTAGGGTCGGACAAAATGAAATTCGATAACGTTGCGTTGGTATCGATCGGCCATCTTGTCCCTCCGTTGGAGATCACTTCGGACTGGATCGAATCGGAATTAGCGGACGTCTACGCGCGTTTAAAATTGCCGGCCGGCCGCCTGGAAGGGATGAGCGGTATTCGCAGTCGGCGAATGTGGGGCCCTTCCGCACGCTTGAGCGATTGCAGCGCTTTCAGTTGTCGATTGGCACTCGAGGCTGCGGGCATTTCTGCTCGCGAAGTGGGTTGCTTGATCCATGCGAGCGTTTGCCGAGAGTATTTAGAACCAGCGACTGCCTGCCGCGTCCATCATTTGGTCGGTATCCCCCAAGATTCATGGGTTTATGACGTTAGCAATGCCTGCCTGGGGGTAATGAATGGTGCCGCACAAATCTCCATGATGATCGAATCAAGTCAAATCCGAGCGGGATTGGTGGTGGGAACCGAGGATGCGCGCGGGTTGATGCGCGCTACGTTAGATCAATTAAAGAACGACGAACATTTGACACGGCAAACGATCAAGCCGGCTTTTGCCTCCTTGACGATTGGATCGGGCAGTTGCGCGTGGCTTTTGGCGAATCGGGACTGGTTGCGAGAGAAGGGGGTCCCACACGGAAGCGCCATTCGAGCCGCTGTGGCCGTCGCGAGAACCGAATTTCATGATTTGTGTCAGAGCGATACCGACCAAGCGGGAGCTTCGATGCAACCGATCATGAATACGCACTCGGAGCAGTTACTGGAGGCAGGACTGGAAACCGGACGGGAAGCATTTGAAAGTTTACTCAAAGAATCAGGATGGTCGCGTGACTCCTTTGCAGCAACCATTTGCCATCAAGTGGGTGCTGCGCATCGCAGACGAATGCTGGACAGGCTCGGACTGAAGTCAGAAACGGACTTCGCCACCTTCGAGAAACTAGGAAATACGGGATCGGTTGCGTTACCGACCGCCCTTGCTCGAGCCATAGAAGATGGCTTTTTGCCGCAGCGGGGTCATTGCGGACTGCTCGGAATTGGCTCGGGCGTGAACTCGCTCATGATCGGGCTAGAACTAGGGCCTATCGCCGTCCGCTCAACCGAAGCCTTCTGACGCCCAACGAAGGTTTTCCCTGCGTCGCCGCTTCGACAGGAAAAAGACCAATGATTTCCCCCCAGATGAATCCCGCTAGATAAATCCCGCAGCTGACTAGATCCACCGTGCAGCCGGGCGAGGAAACTTGCGTTTCAGCGAGAACTCCCAAACGATAACACCCAATCAATGTGGGGCGACCTGGGAAGGAAATGGTACGGACGACGACGGGGCTGTGTTTCCTTGCTTTCGACGCTCGGTATACTCGCTTTGGCCCTGAAAAATCGTTGCGATCCCATCTTGAAGAAATCGTTCAAATTCAGCTTGGGGAAAATAGGAAGAATTTGACGGGGATCGCTTCCATTGATTTCTTTAGTAGCTAAACTTCCGTGTATCCAAGGTGGTGGATGGACCTCTTACTTCACGGAATCCTCTGAGTTTTCGAAGTTATTTTCCCATCATCATCGAAGAGTTTGCATCGTGAGTTTTTTAGCGACCGTAGCGTTTCTGCGGTTGCGTAATTGGATTACTGGTTCGGCCGTGTGGCCACTAGATTCGTTTTCTTTGAGGAGTCTGCTATGAAGTTTCGCCGAGGTTTGTTCCTTGGTCTGGCCACAATGCTTGCGGCTGGAAATGCATTCGCTGGTGACTGTGGTTGTGGAAGCACAACCGCTCATTCGCATGCTGTCGTATCGTCCGGTTATGGTACTGTTGTGGGTGGGACTGTTGTCGGTGCTGGTGAAGTCGCTAACGGTGGTTGCGGCGCCCAGATCACTTATGTTGAGCGAACCGTTTATGTTCCGCAACAAGTGACCGAAAAGCGAATGGTTACCAAGAACCTGAGTCGCACCGAAGAACGTGAACGCCGTTACAACGTAACGAAGAGCGTTCCACGCACCGAAACGAAGACGGAAAACTACACCGTCAACGTTCCAAAGACCGAAACCAAAACGGAAACCTACACGGTTCAAGTTCCTGTTACAAGGCAAGTTGAAGAGTCGTACACCGTCCAAGTTCCTGTTACCAAACAAGTCGAAGAATCGTACACGGTTCAAGTTCCACGAACGATCACCGAATCGATTCCTTACACCGTCAAGAAGACTGTGTACGATGATCAAGTGAACACCGTCCAAGTTCAAGTTCCCAAGACCGTCACCGAAGAAGTCAGCTACACCGTTCAAGTTCCATCGACCGTCGATGAAGTCGTGAACTACACGGTTCAAGTTCCTTCGACCGTTGACGAAGTTGTGAACTACACCGTTCAAGTTCCTTCGTGGGTTGACGAAGTTCAAACGTACACCGTCAAGGTTCCTGTAACGACCCAAGAAGAAGTCGCTTACACGGTTCAAGTTCCGGTTTACACCGACGAACAAGTTCCTTACACGGTTTCGGTTCCTGTCTACAACGACGAAGTTGTCAACTACACCGTCAAGGTTCCCTACACAGAACAACGTACCGGCACCCGCAATGTTTGCCGACGCGTTCCTGTGACGACCACCCGGACCGTGACCCGCGACATGGGTTCGTACCAAACGGTTTCCGAAGAAGTTCCTGTCAACAGCGGTTGCGGTTGCGGCGCTCCAGTTGCTGCTGACCCATGCGGTTGCGGAACTCCTGCACCAGCCCCAACGACCCGTACGGTTTGCCGTAAGGTTTGGGTTCCAAACGTGGTAACTCAAGAAGTTCCTTGCACCACCTACCAAAACCAGTCGAGCACCGAAGAGTACACCTACAACGTGACTCTTTACCGAGACGACGTTCGCTCGAAGACGGTCAAGAAGGTTAGCTACACCACCGAAACCCGTTACCGAACGGTCAAGAAGTGCTCGTGGTCAACCGAGAGCAAGACCCGTATGGTCAACAAGGTTTCGTACAACGACGAACAACGAACCCGCACCGTGAAGAAGTGCGTCACCAACACGGAAAACCGTACCAAGACTGTTCCAAAGACTGTCTACAACACGGAAACCCGTAGCCGTACTGTCTCGAAGACGGTTTACAACACCGAAACCAAGACACGTCCAGTTTCCAAGACCGTTTGGGCCACCGAAGATCGTCAAGTCACGGTCAAGGTTCCTCGCGTTGTCGAAGAGCAACTGAGTCGCCAAGTTTCGAAGGTTGTTTACGACACCGAAACCAAGTCCCGTACCAAGAACGTCACCGAATACGTTCCTGAAACCAAGACTCGTACCAAGAACGTTACCGAGTACACCACTGAGACCAAGACTCGTGACATCAACACGACCGTCATGGTTCCAGAAACCCGTACTCGCACTTTCAACGTCACTGTCTATGACAATGTGACCGAAGAAAAGGTTGAGAAGTACAACGTCAGCGTTCCGTACTCGGTTCAAGAAGAAGTCGAAGTAACCGTCTGCAAGCAAGTTCCGACGACCGTTTCGGTTCCTGTATGGTCGAACGGCATGGCCGTTTCTGCAGGTTCCGTAGGTTCCGTAGGTTCCGTAGGTTCCGTAGGTTCCGTAGGTTCCGTAGGTTCCGTAGGTTCTGCAGGTTCCGCTGGATCTTCTTCGGCAGGTTGCGGTTGTGGCTCGGCTGCAGCAGCACCAGCTCCAGCTGCCGGTTGTGGTTGCAACTAAGAAAACTCGGATTGTCGAAGGCCCCTCCTCAGGCCTGAAACGAAAACGAATCGAACGGCCCGTGAACTTCACGGGCCGTTTTTCTTTTGCTACTTCTGGCTACAATAGCGGTCCGCTGATCCACTCGATCGACCGGCTCTCGATCGATATCCATACGTTCTCTTTTTGTCAGATAACATGGCTGCTCCCACCAAAGTCGTCGATCCATTCGGTGCGCGTGACGTTTTCCAATCTCCCCAAGGCAAACTGGGGATTTACCGGCTCGATCGACTGGAGAAGCAGGGGATCGCCAGTATCTCTCGCCTGCCCTTCTCCATCCGAGTCCTTTTGGAAGCAGTATTACGCAATTGCGATGGCTACCAAGTCACACAAGACGACGTTGTGAATTTGGCTAAATGGAATGCTGCCAAACCCGCCGAATTGGAGATTCCATTTAAACCGGCCCGAGTCGTTCTTCAGGACTTCACGGGTGTTCCGGCCATTGTCGATTTGGCTGCGATGCGCGATGGGATGAAAGCTTTGGGGGGCGATCCGAACAAAATCAATCCTCTCATTCCAGTCGATCTCGTTATTGATCACTCGGTCCAGGTCGACTATTTCGGAACTGCAGATTCACTCAGCAAGAATGTGGATGTGGAATTCGATCGCAACCGCGAGCGCTACCAATTCCTTCGCTGGGGACAACAAGCATTTGATAACTTCCGAGTCGTTCCACCCAACACAGGAATTGTCCACCAAGTCAATTTGGAGTTTCTAGCCAAGGTCGTTTTCCAGGGAACCGATCATGCTGGACCCGTCGCCTTTCCGGATACGCTTGTGGGTACCGATTCGCACACCACCATGATCAATGGCCTCGGCGTCCTCGGTTGGGGAGTCGGCGGTATCGAAGCGGAAGCCAATATGTTGGGGCAGCCTCTCTACATGCTGATGCCTGAAGTCGTCGGCATGAAGCTCACAGGCAAGCTTGCTTCCGGCGCAACCGCTACCGATCTCGTGTTGCGGGTGACAGAAATACTTCGAAAGGAAGGAGTCGTCAACAAATTTGTCGAATTCTTCGGTGGAGGCGTGTCGCGAATGTCCCTTGCGGATCGCGCCACGATCGCCAACATGGCGCCCGAATACGGAGCCACCATGGGCTTCTTCCCGGTCGATAGTGAAACGCTCGGGTATCTCAAGCGGACCGGCCGAACACCCTCCGAAATCGAATTGGTAGAGCGCTATTCGAAAGAACAAGGGCTGTTTCGATTCGATGACGGGCCAGAGCTGAACTACACCAAGGTCCTCTCGTTGGACTTGTCGACGATTGAGCCTGCCGTCGCTGGCCCCAAGCGCCCTCAAGACCGAGTCCCTCTTCGATCGGTCCAAACCTCGTTCCACAAAGCCTTGAGCGCCCCGATCGCCGAACGAGGCTTTGGCCTATCTTCCGATCAACTGGGGGCTCGAGCCACGGTAAAAGACGAACATGCCCAGCCATCGATTGCACACGGAGCGGTCGTTATCGCGGCCATTACTTCCTGCACCAATACGAGCAATCCATCGGTCATGATCGGTGCGGGGCTATTGGCTAAAAAGGCGGCCAGTCGCGGACTAAAGGTACCATCGTACGTTAAGACGAGCCTCGCTCCCGGATCGCGCGTAGTTACTGACTATCTGAGCCATGCAGGTGTTCTCACCGCTCTCGAACAATTGGGCTTCAATGTCGTTGGATACGGATGCACGACCTGTATCGGCAACAGCGGCCCACTCCCTGAATCAGTTGCCAATGCTGTGACCGATGGAAATCTGGTTGCCGCAGCCGTTCTCAGCGGCAATCGCAATTTCGAAGGCCGCGTGAATCCGCATACACGCGCAAATTATCTTGCCAGCCCTCCCCTCGTCGTCGCCTATGCATTGGCAGGCACCGTGGACATCGATTTCGACAAAGACCCACTTGGGCAAGATTCTGACGGAAAGCCCGTCTTCTTCCATGAGATCTGGCCAACAGCGGAAGAGGTCCATGCTGCGGTCGAAGCCTCTGTCCTCCCTGAAATGTTCCTCAAACAGTATTCGGGAGTATTTACCTCCAACGAAACCTGGAACGCCATCCCTGTCGCTCCTGGTGATCAATACGCATGGAACGCAAAGAGCACCTACATTCAGCGTCCACCCTTTCTCGAAGGAATCACGAAGCACGTCGGTACGATTCAACCAATCGTTGGGGCTCGCGTTCTTGCCGTACTCGGCGATTCCGTAACCACCGATCATATCTCCCCTGCAGGTAGCATCGCCAAAAGCGGTCCTGCTGGACGCTACCTTATCGAGCACGGTGTCACTCCTGCCGATTTCAATAGTTATGGCGCCCGGCGCGGCAACGACCGAGTGATGGTCCGAGGGACCTTCGCCAACATCCGCATTCGCAATGCTCTGGTACCAGGAACCGAAGGTGGCGTCACGAAGTACCTCCCGACCGGCGAAACCATGAGCATCTACGATGCGGCGATCAAGTACATCGCGGACAAGACACCCTTGGTCGTTCTGGCAGGTGCCGAATACGGTACAGGCTCGTCGCGCGATTGGGCAGCAAAGGGGACACTGCTCTTGGGCATAAAAGTTGTCATCGCCGAGTCCTACGAACGGATCCATCGCAGCAATTTGGTCGGTATGGGTGTGTTACCACTTCAATTTCTACCGGGCGAAACCGCCACGACGTTAGGACTCACAGGCGAAGAAACGTATCACTTCGCCGGATTGATGGATTCCTTGCAACCAAGAAGCGAAATCGCCGTCGACGCGGTTCGACCCGATGGCAGCAAGAAATCGTTCCGCGCCTTGGTCCGAATCGATACACCCGTTGAGATCGATTACTATCGCAACGGTGGAATCCTCCCGACAGTTCTCCGCAAACTGGCAGAGTAGTGCTTGATCGCACGATCCCCACAGGCCGCCCTATTTGCCCTCGTCTTGGGTTAGCGAATGTCCCATATACAACGACATGGAGTCACCTCACGATGGTCCGACGTGGTCATTCACCGCGGAGTGGCTTACTTTGTCGAGGTTCCGGATGATCCGAGCCTGGATGCGGGCGGGCAATTTGAGCAACTCTTCCAACAAGTCGATGCTCGCCTGGCTCTTGCCAACAGCAACCGAGAGAGAATCCTTCAAGTCCTGATCTACCTTCCTTACCCAGAAGATTTGCCACTATTTAATCGGATGTGGGAAGCGTGGGTCCCCGAAGGCCATGCCCCGTCGCGAGCGTGTAGTCATCCTCAATTGGCTGCCCCAGGCTATCGAGCCGAGTTGATCCTCACAGCCGCATGCCTGGATTGAGTGACGGCGATTTTGCATTCTCCACCAGAATTTCTATGCGACGGGTTTTCAGCCCTGAACCTCCTCTATGGATCTTGTTAGAACCTTTGTATACTGCACGAAGCAAGTTTAATTGCTCGACAGACTAATGATCTTTTCCCAGGAGGTGGAGAACGAGATGAACGGAATTCTTCGATATCGTGCGACGATCATGACCCCAATCCAGGCCGCGAGGAATGCTTCCCGCCTCTCAGTCGTACGATTGGCATGTCTCTCAATCGCCCTTTTAGGACTAGCATCTCGCGGCGCCGCTCAAACCACCGTGGCGACTCCTGTCAGCAATGCCAACCCATCTGGAAGCGGAGCCGTCGAGCCACCAGCCTCATCAGCTCCCGAGCAGTTGCAACATGTAGCGTTGATGCATCTCATGGACGCCATCGAGCCCTACCATCCTCGGTCCGAGCTCAAAGGAAATGCCGTTCTCGCGGGATCCACCACCATGCAATCCCTGGCCCGGGCATGGGCTGAACGCTTCCGTAAATTCCATCCTGATGTTGTCTTCACAAAGGGTAAGGAAGGAACATCCGCTGGGATTCAAGAGATCGCGGAAAACCCCAACGTGATTGCTGGCGCTAGCCGCCCTTTGACCCCGACTGAACTAGAGAGCCTAAAAGGATCGCACTGCAAAGACCCCCTGGCGGTCATCGTCGCTCTCGATCCATTGGCGCTTTACGTTCATAAATCCAATCCGATTCCAGGCATAACGCCCGAGCAACTCGAAGCCATCCTGCGCGCCTCGACCCCCTCGCAGCCTAACGCTAGCAAGTGGGGGGATTTGGGATTGACCGGGGAATGGGCCTCACAACCTATACGACTCCATGGTCGCAACGACCTCAGTGGTACAACTGGGTTCATCAAGCATTGGATCATAAGAGATGCGGAACTAGCTCGATCGGCCCAAGTTTATGAAACGAACGAACAAGTTGCCAAAGGTATCGGCATCGACCCGCTCGCCGTTGGCCTAATCGGTTTCGGTGACAGCACCGATGCCATTCGAGGTGTGCCCCTCATTATCCACGGAACTGCGGTCGAGCCGACCGAAGCCAATTTCCTCTCCGGCAATTACACCTTGGTCCGCCCACTCCTTCTGATTATCGACAAAGCTGCGATGAAGACCGACGGTGGAGTGCGCGAGGGTATTCTGCGGTACGTGCTTAGCCGCGATGGACAGATGGAAGCCGTTCGCGCTGGATTCTTCCCGCTAGACCCGGCCTTCATCCGCAAACAACTGGACACGATTAGCGGTCCACAATTGCGATGACAATAGATTGTTTGTCGCCATATCCGCCCGCCCCCTAGGGCTCGGGTTTGCGGCACAAGCTTTGCATTTTGCCTCTCGCACTCTCTCCCCACCCCGATCGATGGAATCGAAACACAGGTGTACTATGAGCAGGTTTTTCAGCGCAATTTTAAGCTCAGCGATCCTTGCATTCTCGTCGGGTGCGTTCGCTCAGAGCTGGACTGACTTCAATACGGCCGTTCCTCGCGCCATGCCACCCATGGGAGCGTATGCCATCCCCAGCACCA
>Ga0194055_10002459_pt1 | contig 14670 bp, 15 predicted proteins | sample SepL449m_MetaG_FD_155482 | JGI IMG/M metagenome (GOLD analysis project Ga0194055, IMG submission 155482) | Anoxic zone freshwater microbial communities from boreal shield lake in IISD Experimental Lakes Area, Ontario, Canada - Sep2016-L442-9m | ecosystem: Environmental > Aquatic > Freshwater >... | reverse complement strand
CGGCTAGGGTCGGACTTGTTCAAAACGGAACGAGCCCTCCAGAGAGGAAATGTTGGTGGAAAATCACTTTTTGACATTGACCCATGGACAATTCAACTTGGTGTACAACGCCCTGTCGTTTGTCTTTGCGGCGATGCTTGCATCGTTCGTTTATTTCTTGCTGGTCCGTAATCAGATCACAAGAAAAACCAGGCGGCCCTGACCCTCACCACGCTGGTGGTGCTGATCGCCGGCTACCACTACCTACGGATCTTCAACTCTTGGAACGAAGCGTTCCACTATGTCGCCAGCACCGGCAGCTACGTGATGTCGGGCATTCCTTTCAACGAGGGGTACCGGTACGTCGACTGGCTTCTGACGGTTCCGCTTCTGTTGGCCGAACTCATCATGGTCCTCCGCTTGAAGGCTGAAATTACTCGGGGCCTCATCATCAAGCTCTCCGTGGCATCACTCTTGATGATTGGTCTTGGCTACCCAGGCGAACTCGCTGCAGCCGACTCGACCGCTCGCCTGGTGTGGGGCGGGCTCTCAACCATCTTCTTCATCTACGTGCTGTACGTCCTCTTCGTCGAGCTGACGAAGTCACTCGGCGATCAGCCCCCCCGTATCCGCAACTTGGTATCGGGCATGCGCTGGGTGATTTTGATCACGTGGTTGGTCTACCCCGTTGCGTACATCCTGCCGCGCCTCATCTCAAACGAGGCCACCGCACTCGTGGCGCGCCAATTGGGTTACTCCATCGCCGACGTGCTGGCCAAGCCTCTGTTTGGATTGTTCGCCGTTCTGATCATGTTGATCAAGAGCCGTGAAGAAGAAACCATCTAACGTTTCCAAGCCAAGCAAAATGCCGCCCCTCTCATGAGGGGCGGCATTTTGCTTTTGGGCACAACCAGATGACACCCATTTCACCGATCGCCATCGAGCGGCTGACCAAGCCTTCCTCCGGATGCGCCCTGCTCCGTATGTCGCTCACTCGCTGACGAATAGAACGTATCGATGACTCACACCTCGTGAGACCGTTTCTCTATGGCCTTCGATCTCGGAGAGCGCCTACTCCAGCATCAAGAATTCTGAGCATCAAACGCGTCTGGCGGTAGGTCCTTTTCCCCTTGGGCGATGGCCTGGAGTACTCGGTCAATCACCGCTTGTGGCTGCAGGCCCTCAGCCATCTTGGGTGGCATCCCCTCGAGGGCTCTGTCAACGAGTCCCGTCTCGGTGTGGGGCGCCCGGATATCAAGCACTCTGATCTTTTCGCGCCGCAGTTCGCGCGTGGCCACGCTCAACGCTGTTTTCGCTGCAGCCTTTGACGCACAGTAAGCACCCATACCGGTAATCGCCATGTCGGCGGCGACACCAGTAAAGGAGGCGAGAAATGACTCCGGGTTGAGGTTCGCAGGAGCGAGTGAGATCAGATTCATCACTCCGAGAGCATTGACAGCCATGAGCTCCTGCGCCACCTCAGTACTGAGATCGCTGAAACCTCCGAACGCCACTACACCCGTGCAGTTGACAATTCCGTCCACGGCTTGGCCGCTTGAGACCGCCATCAAGGCCGCTTCAAGTTCACTCCTTCTCGTGATGTCCGCCACCGAGAAGGGGAGGTCACTCAACGTGACCGCCAGCAAATCAGGTTGCCGGACAATCAGCCTCACGTCTGCACCTTGCTTACGCAGACCATGTGCCATGAGTTCGCCAAGGACACCCGTCGCGCCGACGACGACCACGGTCTTGTTCTCAAAATAATTCATCAGTGTTCTCCGCCACCTGTTTTGAATCGAAATGGTTGTTTGATGGCCAACACAAGACAGTATCTGGACATCGAATTTCTGAATCAGATCAATCCACAATCACGACGCGATCTCGTCTGGCACGAGATACGTGGACAGCACCCTGGTCCGGAGAGACTCTCGGTGAGTTTGGGTCCACTCCACCCCTCCCCTGGCGAGGTCATCGTGCACTGAGCGGACTCCGTGCGACGTCGAGTCAACTCCTCTTCGCACGGGGCGAAGATGAGAAGAGTTTCATTGTCGTCTTATTGGACCCTCATCAAGGCTCCGTAGGTTCCCGTTTGTCGAATTACGACATCGAGCACCCACTCAGGGTTCGATCCAAAACAAGGAGCAGCAGCATGAAGTTCACCAAGGCCGGAGCTCTCACCGCCGCCGCATTCCTCAGTGCCAATGCGGCCGTGCTGGCGGTCAGTCATCCTGCCGGGGCCGAGGACCACGGCGCCAACCACACACTCGTTTCGGTCGTGAACAGTTCGACCGACGTGGAGAGCACGGCGAAGATCAGCATGCGCTGTTCAGCCTCAACCGGGAAAATGTCCCTCACCGTGTCAGGCATCAACACGCTCGATGCCAACGGGAATTCTTTCTTGGCCTACTTCAACACCAACGGCGTGCTTCCCAACTTGGGCTGGCAACTCGGGAGCGATGCCGGCAACATCGTCATCACGCAGAACTCCTCCACCAAACTGTGGGCCGGCAACTTGACCATGAAGCTCCCCCAGAAGGCGAACTGCTCCAAGGGGACGGCCTTTGTCTTGAACGACCAGCCGTTCGCCACCGGCGCTCTCAAGATCACTGGTCTGGTCTCCTGACTCACTGAACGCAGCCAGCGAAGCAGGATGCACTCGATGCATCTGCTTCGCTGGGTGCAGTGGTCGTCGCGAGCGAATGAGCACGTCGAGGTGATGGGTACCTCTCACCACTTCCGCTTGATAAGGGCGAAGGAAGCAGAGCTGGTCGCAATGGTGTTGTCGAGGGCATCTCGGACGACCGCTGTTGTCGACAGCATTCGACGGCCGGCGTGGGCGACCTCAACCTCACACCGCAGTGGCCATTGCTTGGGCTGGCGAAAGTATCGGACGTGCAGATCAGTGGTGGCGGGATGCTCGATTGCAGAGTCGAAGCTCTCCCAGACAGAGATCGCGCAGGCCACATCAACCAGCGTTGCCAAGAGGCCGCCGTGGATACTTCCTTCTGGCATTCCCCGGAGCATCTCGTTGCCTTCGAGCGCAACGACGCAGCGAGGAAGCAGCGACTCAATGCGAATGCCCATGGCTGCATGGATCGGTGGTCCAATCTCAGAGGTCAACCCAAGATTCCATGCCTCCATGTATGCCCGCGCCTGAGCTTCTCGATCCGCATTCGTGTCGTGGCTCTCCGCCATGGGCTCACTACGTCTCTCTCTTGTCCAGTTGGTCCGCCATCACCGTAACGGGTTCGCTCGGGGCAATCGAGCTGGCGACATCGCCTCATCGGGGCTGGCCGAGTCAGCGTCGATACAGAAACCCACGGAGTCGTTGGTCGATCCTCTCGCTCCACGCTGTGATCGGAATCATGCATGGGTTATCGTATTTCTTCGTTCTCGGCGGACCTCGTCAGCCCCCGGCAGAAAGACCCCACGTTCATGACTGACACGACTACGGCATTCGACAGCACAAAGACCCGACATCGTCGTGCGGTTGGCAGGACCCTTATCGCCATATGGGTTGTGCTGATCGCCCTGGTGATCACGTTGACCGTGACCTCTCGAGCAACGACCGAGGACCACAACAACCTCACCACGCGCTACCTCAGCAATACGGCCCACGGTGCCGACTACATCGGAATCACGGCTCGGGTGATCGACGTCGACCCCGCCTCAGATCATCTCCAGGCACGGCTGGTCCTGAAGCCCTTCGGTCGCTACGCCAACGCCAACGGGACGTTGGCCGTACCCATCAAACTTGATGTCGACGGCGTCCCTGGAGGGCAAGAGACGTTCGAAGCTGGGCACACGCCCATCCCTGTCCTGAGCACGATCTCCCTGATCGGTGAACTGAGTCAGTACCCGTTCGACAGCTACACCAGCCTGCTGGTCGTCGAAGTCTCACAAGTGGGACAACCAGGCCTGGTTCCGATCAAACTGTCGATCACCGGGGGACAGCGAGATTGGTCAATCACGCCATCACGCTTGGCGAAGCACGAAGGGAACTCTCTCGCCACAACTGTGGCTATTGAGCGGGGCGGTGCCACCATTGGATTTGCCCTGTTCGAACTCTTCTTGATGTTCGTCCTCGCTGCCATCGCTGTGGCAATCACGTACTCCACGGTAATCATCGGCCGGCCCCTCGAGTTCTCGTATTTCACCTGGCTCGGAGCGTTGATCTTCGCCCTGCCGGCAGTGCGGGCATCGCTTCCCGGGAACCCTCCTATCGGGACCCTCGGGACAATCATCTTCTTCTTCCCTGCGTTGGCGACCGTGACCGTCTGCATGTTGGTAGCCGCCATCACCTTCGTCCATCGGGCCCGAACAAAGAGTTAACTGTTCCGATTCGTCAGCAGTCTGGCGGTCCCCGATCATCACAATCCCGGGGGGACACAGCAAGCGGGCATGCCTTCAATCCTGTGAGCATGCAGGTCCCCCAACGGTTCGATGCTCAGGATCGCTCCGTGCGACGCGTGGATCCTGAAGTCCTGCGGTGGTGCTGATCGCGAGTGCGACCCGCCAAGGAGGCCCGACTAGCCGGCCTCGTCGTCGCGGGACCGTTGAATGAGCGTTCCGGGGAAGGAGGAATCATCCCGCCACCGTTCGAGGTAGCCCACATAGTCAAGAAGACTTCCCGAGTAGGTGATGTTGAGTGCCGCTCGGGAGTCAATCGCCTGCTGCTCACTGTTATAAAAGCTGGGCGTGCACATCAAGAAATAACGTGCACCAGCAAATCCAACCGTGTGCAGCACCGAGAGCCACTCGGCCTCGGCCACCTCTTCGGACTCGATCACCGCAACGTCCTGTTCGGCGCAGGCAGCGATGATATGTGCCACGTGCTTGGCCGACTCGGAGAGCAAGTGCGAGAAGTTCGTTCCGAAGCCGCCTTGGACAAGGCTGATCAGCAGCATGTTGGGGAAACCGCTCGCCAGAACACCATGAAGGGTGTGAGCACCCTTGGCCCAGCGCTCTGAGAGTGCGACGCCGTCACGGCCCTTCGGGTCGAATCCGAGTCGGTGATGCAGGTCCGTGGTCACCTCGAACCCTGAGGCATAGATAAGGAGATCGACTGGGTACTCGACCCCATCGACCACTGGACCGCGTGCGGTCACTGAATCGACGCCTCGGCCATCGGTGTCAACTAGGTGGACGTTGGGCCGGTTGAACGCGGGCAAGTACTCGTCATGAAAACAGACACGCTTGCAGTGCTTGCCCCAATAGGGCTTGAGCTTGTCAGCCGTCTCGGGATCCTCAACGACTTCGTCGACTCGTCGACGGATAGCTTCCATCGCCTCGAAGTCGATCTGATCGAGAGCTTCGGCTTCCTCATCTGTCGCTGCAGGTTGTTGGGTGTCGACCCACATCAGGTCGGTCCAGCCATCGCTCACGAGGTCAACCTCGGGTTGTGCCCCGGTTACCGCCTCGGTGAAGTTCCGGATCCGCTCCGCCTGCCAACCGGGCTTGAGGCTCTTGAACCACTCGGCATCAGTGGGCTGCTGGTTTCGAATGCCCACCGCACCGGGTGTCCGCTGAAACACGAAGAGCTCTTCGGCAACCCGAGCGACCTGGGGCACCACCTGAACAGCCGTTGCTCCAGTCCCGATAATCCCAACACGCTTGCCAGCCAGGTTGTCCATCGGCTCGGTGGGGCTACCGCCGGTGTAGGTGTAGTCCCAGCGGCTGGTATGGAACGCCTTTCCCTCGAAGTCCTCGATCCCCGGAATTCCCGGCAGCTTGGCCTTGTGGAGGATGCCCCCCGCGAGGACCATGAACTGCGTCGAAATCCGGTCGCCACGAGTCGTCCTGACCTCCCACCGAAGCGTGTCGGCATCCCATTGGGCGTCGGAGACGTCAGTCTGAAAGAGCGCATGGGGATAGAGATCGAACGTTCGTGCCAGCAGCTTCGAGTATTCGAAGATCTCCGCGGCGCTGGTGTAGCGCTCGGATGGCATGTACCCGGTCTCCTCAAGGAGTGGGAGGTAGGTGTACGACTCGACGTCGCACATACAACCGGGATATCGATTCCAGTACCACGTCCCCCCAAAGTCACCGGCCTTTTCGACGATCCGGAAGTCAGTGATTCCCTTCTTGATGAGGTCGATCGCCGTGAGCATCCCGGCGAACCCTCCGCCGACAATGACGACAGTGGTGTCCTCAATCACGGGGGCACGGGTGAAGTTGGGGTCGGCGAACGGATCGCGATCTAACTCTTCTCCGAGCTCGCGCCACTGCGACATGCCTTCCGGGCGGATTCGCTTCTGCTTTTCCAGCTCGTATCGCTGGCGAAGTTCCTCGGTCGAGGAGCCTTTCGTCGTGCTGTCCTGCTCCATCATTTCGCCCTTCCCGGGGAGGCATGCTGTCGGCTCTATCGGTTCGTCCACCTGTAATCCTGACACGCTCGCTGGTGAGACGAGAACCTGTTCTATTTATCATCATGCTCTCGAACCACGATCGCTGTCGGTCGTCGGGGTCTCGTCGAGAGAAGTGCACTCGGTAGGTTCTCTCCATGACCACACCACGCGCCATTGTCACGGGTTGCTCCACCGGTATCGGAAGGTCCACCGCCCTCGAGCTCACTCGCCGGGGCTACGCGGTGACCGCCACGGCCCGCCGCATGTCAACCATCGCTGGCCTCGAAGTGGCGAACACGTGCGAACTCGACGTGGTCTCTGACGTATCGGTGGCGGCGGCAGTCGCTCAGATCGGGCCCGTTGATCTCCTTGTCAACAATGCGGGCGTGGGAATCGAAGGGTCCGTCGAGGAAGTTTCCATCGACGATGCTCGCGCCGCCTTCGACACAAACTTCTTCGGTGCGGCGCGTCTGATCCAGGCCTTTCTCCCTGCAATGCGAAAGCAGGGATCGGGCACCATCGTCAACATCACCTCGGTGGCGGGAATCGCCGCCCCGCCGTTGGCGGGCTTCTACGCCGCCTCAAAGTTCGCCCTTGAGGCCCTCTCGGAATCGCTGGCCTTCGAGGTCGGCCATTTTGGCATCAAGGTCCTCGTCATCGAGCCAGGTGGCGTTGCCACCGCTTTCGCCACCAACCGCTTCGATCACCGGGATCCGTCAGGGCCCTATGCATCATTGGCCCAGCAATGGGAGGGGGCCACCACGACGTTGCGAGGTGGTCTCGAATCTCCGGGACCCGACGTTGTGGCGAGTGCACTCTGCGATGCGCTGGAACTCGAGAACCCCCCACTTCGGACGCCAGTTGGCACAGACGCTGAGGTCGTGGCAGCCAGCCGGGCGGCAATGACCTATGACGCGTTCGAAGACGGCATGCGTCAGATGTTTGGGATCGACTGGTAACCAGCGACGCCGGACGCGTGCGTCGGCCTCCTGCTGATCTCTGGGGTCATCAGAGAAGTCCGAATTCAAGGATGACGGCGACACTCAGGCCGACCACCACGATGCACCAGCGCAGAACGCGATCGGGAATCAGGCGGCCCCAATGGCCACCAATCAGTCCGCCGATGAGGGTCCCGGCGGCGATGAGCGCCGTGACAGGCCAGGCGATCGAGGTGGTGCTGATGAACACCAGCGCGGCAACGCCATTGACAATGAACGCCAAGCCGTTCTTCACGCCGTTCAGCTTCTGAAGCGAGTCGTCGAGAAAGACCGCCATCAGAGCCATCAGCAGCACTCCCTGGGCGGCTCCGAAGTAGCCGCCGTAGACCCCACTGAGGAAGACCCCCACCATGAGGGTGATGCCACCGTGCCGCTCCCCTTCGCTACGCGCCTGCATCCAGGCCTTCAGACGCGGCTGGACCGCCATCAGGCACGCGGCGAACGCAATGAGAAGGGGGACGATCGAGGAGAACACCTTCTCGGGAAGGGCGAGGAGGAGCACCGCACCGGTGATCCCGCCCAGAAGTGACATCGAACCCAGCCGGAGCAATCGGTTGCGCTGGCCCTCGAGCTCTTTCCGATACGTCACGACCCCACTGAAATTGCCTGGCGTCAGGCCGACGTTGTTTGAGACATTGGCGAGCACCGGTGGATAACCGAGCGCGAGGAGCGTGGGGAACGTGACAAGGGAGCCGGCGCCGACAATCACATTCATTGCGCCAGCGATGATGCCCGCACCGAAGATCGCCAAGGCGGCCCACGTCGTCACAGGCTGGATCCCCCGACGCTGCCACCGAAGACTCCCTGCATCCTCACGGAACTCGGTGACTCGATGGTGGGCTCAGGCAACGAGTTCCTGGTGTCGAAATTGCTGTGCTGGGTATCCATGGACCTCGCCACTCAGGTGTCTCTGGTTCACAGCCGACCGTCTGAGGATATCCCCAGTGTCACTTCTGAGCGCCGGGTTCCTCGCGTTCGCAACGATTTAGGTGTCATCGCTTACGCTGAATCCAGGGAACAACAGTCACTGGCTGCCCCCCAGTGCTAGAGATGGGTGGCGAGAAGTGGGCGATTCCGCCCTCATCCCGAGATCACGACAGGAGATTCCATGACCCTTGACGCTGCCGAAATTGCCCCCGACGCCTACACGGTGGTCCTGGAGAACGATGCCGTGCGTATCCTCGAACTCCGAATGGAACCGGGAGAGACCACTGAGCCACATGGCCACCCTGACATGGTCGTCGTGATGGTTGAGGGCGGAACATTTCGCTTTGGAGGTCCTCACTCCTCATCAACACCGTCGGATCTCGAGATCCCAAGCGGGACAGTGAGTTTTCAACCTGCGGACGAGCACACCACAGAGAACATCGGCACCAGTGCCGTCCACGGGTTCCTGATCGAACTCAAAAAATAGGCCGGCCAAGCCCCAACGAGCCCCTGGTGGCTAGGCGTCCCCTCGGCCTCGTGCGTCCCACGCCCCTCCATCGGCGACGGTGCCGCCCGGGACAACCCCGAGTTCCCGGCGAACCTCGCCGAGGTTCTCCGTCATAATCGAAGCCCAATCCCAAGAGCGGTCGCTCAAGTCAGTACTCGTCATTGCCCCCCGGGCAGCAGCCTCGGCGAGCGCCTTCGGAACGAGGACCGACGTCGATGGCTCAAACGGTGAGATTTTCACGTCATGGTGCCACTGGAGGAGAACCACGGCCAAGTAATAAAGGCCTCCATCAGTCGAGTTCGCCGCGGTGAACATGGCAATCGCCACTTCATCGACATTCGAAGTGCTGTAGCCAGCCAACACGTGATGGAGATCATGCGGCCCAAGGACCTCCAGCGCGGGGACACCGGGGGCGCCGGGAACGTCGTAACCAGTGTGGCGGTAGAAGCGGAGCATCTCTGAGCCCACAGAGCCCTCTGGCGCACCTTGGAGGAGACGCACATAGCTCTCGTAGTCATCAGGTGGCGTGACCAAGGGATCCTCAAGGCGGTCGAGGCGACTCGTGATGACCTCTAGCGAGTCATGCGACCGTTCTGCGAGGAACCTTCGGAAAAGATCGCCACCAGCAATCTCGCACGAGGAGCGACTGAGCTTCTCGATGAGGCTTGCCGCTTCCTGATCCACACCGAAGGCATCGGCAAGGACGCGGAGTGCATGCTCACCTTCTGGATCGAAGTCCTCGGCCATTAAGACACACAGTGTGGCGGCGACCATCGCCTCATGTCGGGAGCGCTCATCAACGAGGGCTGATTTCAGTTCTGAGAGCGCTAGGTCGGCACTCGACCACGTACCCGCTGTCTCCAGGACAGACCCTGAGATCGAGAGGTCATGTCGAGCGCTCTCGAAGGTTTGGGCCATGGCATTGACAAGGTCGGCCGAGGGTCCGGCGAACGGCCGAGTCGCTCCGGCAGTACTCACGAACCTCATTGCCCCCAAAATCCCATGCACGACTTCATCAGAGCCGTCCAGTAACAGGGTCATTTTCCCGGAACTCCTTCCCGACCGTCCTTGAAAAAGACGTCGAATCTCACGATACATCGTGTTCGGTGAGCCACTCATGGGATTCTGGGTGCCTCGAACCCACCGAACCCCGCTGCCGACTGGGCCTCTCGCGAATCCCCAACCTCTGCCAAGACACCACCTCGACAGACCAACGTCCGGCGTACACAGTGGTTCCGGCACCCCTCCCGGCAGTCGGAGACCCCAGAATCGGTCCGATCACATCGCCCATAGCTCTTGATTGGATCGAGTCACAGAGCCACTGGGAGCGTCGCATAGGAGCTATTGAACGGCACAGTGCTCCACCCTCGGCCGCTGAGCCACACGTCCACGGGTTGCCCGCTACCGGCCTCATCGCCAACGACACGCCAAAAAAGTTTGGGCGGCATTCTTCCTGCTCACAGTAGGTTTCGTTGAAAAACATCATGTGGGAGCTCCCGAATCGTGTCCCTGGGAGTCCTTGCCGGAGGTGGCGCCCGGAGCGCCCCGGAGACCCATGGGGCTCAGGGCCGAAGCGGAGCTCCTCGACGCCAGCGAGATGGTCACGTGAAGCGGGAGGTCTCGATGTGGGTCGAGAACAACTGCCCCATCAGCAACACGCCTTCACCGGGAGAGCCCAAATGGACCCCATGGGTCCCCCCAGGGTGCCCACAGCACCAGATCCCACTCCTGTATGGGTTTTGAGAGAATTCCTCACGCAGCCTGTACCGCAGTTGCTCCCGAAAAAGAAGGTCATCTATATCAATGATATGGTGATTATTCATAAAAGTTTTAGAAGCAACTGTTGATAGATTAGTAAACAGAAGAAGTAGAAAAACAAACAATGAACAATTGTAGATTTGATACCCAATTAGATCGACTAGGCCTCTCCGCTGAAGCTGCCACTGCGACTGCGGACGCCGACCAGCAGCGTCGGTTCCGTGCCAGAAAGGGGTGCGAACTCACATTGAGACAACTCGTCTGAGGAATTTTTAAAATGTCTCTGACGTGGACTTTTAAAGCAGCAAGGAGGAAAACGGTCTCAGATTGACTTGCGAAACACCATCGATGTGACTTGGTCCGCCTAGGATTTCTTCTCGTACCGAACGACCGGGGGATAGTCCCTCGAACGAACATGCGACATCGGGTCTTCTCGAATGAGGACCCCCGTACTCGCTCTGGAGGGTTACCACCAAGAACCAAATGATGACTGAGGATTCCAGCCGGTAGGCACTTCTCAGAGCATCACGGGTTCTCCCGGCCAACCATGCTTGTCAGCGGATGATCAAAATCCCGGGCGACGAATTGCGTCCCCGACAAGGTCCCTGGAACAACGGCCGAGTTCCCGCACACCGACCAACTGAAAGATTCCCGGAGCCATGAGCTCTGTCGAACCCGAAGAAGGGAGGACGCGGACCCATGAACCGTCGTCACATCGCTTCCCTGGCGCTCGCCGCCAGCGGAACTCTTGCAATTTCTACGGTTGCCACCGCTGGAGCACTGTCTCCATCAGTTGCGGTTGCAACCCCACCATCAAGTCCAGCCAACGTCGCAGCATCAGTTGCCTTCTCAAACCTGATGTCAGCGGAGATTGGCTCCACGCCAAACCCGATCGTTGCATCGGCCAGTGCACGGGTGCTCCAAAAGACCAGAGCAAAAAACGTCAAGGCCCTCAAGGACATCGCCACGGCCATCGAGGTGGCCAACGCATTCCATGCGGCTGAGGCAGCAAAGCAGGCCAAGGAGGCCACTCAGGCACGCTTCGCCGCTCTGGTAACAGCTCAGCGGGCGGTCCAGACACCCATGTGGGCCTGCATACGTACCGCTGAGTCGGGCACCAACTACTCGTTGGTCTCTGGTGCATACGGGATTCTGCTCTCTACATGGTCGGCATATTCCAACATCTGGAGCCCCTACGGCAGCTGGTCGACACCAGGCCAGGCCCCCACCGCAGTCCAGGATCTCGTTGCCTACAGCCTCTACCAAATTGGTGGCGGTTTTGGCGGCTGGAACGACTACTGCACAGGTCGTTAGACCCCGGCGCTTGACGCCACTCACAGCGCACTGCCACTCCGCTCGGAGTTCATCCGAGCGGAGTGGCGGATGCGATCGCTGTGGGGATCACCACGGCACCGGCAACCAGGTCGGACCGAACCACAATCACGATATCCACACCTCACGCCGACCGTGTGTCCCACGGGAACCAGGCCGAGAGAAGGAGAAACCCAATGAACAACTACCTGACTGGCCGCAATTTCATCGCCCTGACCATCGCAGCAGGAACGCTGAGTGCCGCCTCGATGACGGTGCTCGCAGGCGACTCTGCCGCCACCTCTGGTCGTGCCCTCAGCGCCCATTCCGCGTCGACGGCCAGCCGGCACCAAGCACCCGCCACCGCAAATCCCATGGTCGCCGCCCAACGAGCTCGAGTGATCCACGCTCAGCGGCATGCCGACGTCAAGGCTCTCCGGCAACTCTCGGCTCTGGCGGCAATCGCTCAGGCCGCCGATGCCGCCGCGGCAACCCAGAGGGCCGCAGATCAGGCAGCCCAGGCGGCGGCGGCTGCCGCAGCGCCACCAGCGTCGGCTCCACCAGCCACGGCTCCAGAGCCAGCGGTAGCCCTCACCGGTAACGCTGCGCTCGACGCGGCGACACAAGCCGTCCAAACACCAATGTGGGCCTGCATACGCACCGCTGAGTCGGGCGCGAATTACTCGCTTATCTCCGGCGCCTACGGGATCCTGATCTCGTCGTGGAACGCCTACTCCTACCTCTGGAGCCCCTACGGGAGCTGGTCTACCCCCGGCGAGGCGCCACCGGCAGTACAGGACTACGTGGCCTACAGCTTCTACCAAATCGGTGGCGGATACGGCGGCTGGAACAACTACTGCACCGGACGCTGAGGAGCCCAACCCGGAGTCGAGCGCCTAACGCCAGCGACGACGGATCCCTCGATACCGCTCGATAGCGTGCGCCGTCGAAGGGTCGTGATCGTGCAGTGGAGCGTCGTCTTCGATCTCCCGAGCGATCGTTGTGGCAAGTTCCTTGCCGAGTTCGACGCCCCACTGATCGAACGAGTCGATTCCCCAGACCACACCTTGGACAAAGACTTCGTGCTCATAAAGCGCGATCAGAGAACCAAGGGTGAACGGAGTGAGTTCGTCGAGGAGAAGCAACGTTGAGGGATGGTTGCCCGGAAAGGTCCGAAACGGGATCTGGTCCCTGGGAATCCCAGCCTCCGCCAAGGCCTCTGCGCTCCTCCCGAACGCCAAGGCCTCCGCCTGAGCGATGAGGTTGGCGATCAGAAGATCATGTCCTTCGTGATTGGAACTCATCGGCGTGAGGACACCGATGAGATCAAGCGGGACCAGATGGGTCCCCTGATGGAGAAGTTGGTAGAAGGAGTGCTGACCATCGGTTCCGGGCTCCCCCCAGACAATGGGGCCAGTGTCATAGGAAACAGGATCACCTGATCGGTTCACCCCCTTGCCGTTCGATTCCATCTGGAGTTGCTGGAGGTAGGCAGGCAAGCGCCCGAGGTCTGATGAGTACGGCATCACCCCGATGCTCTGGGCCCCAAGGAAGTTGACGTACCAAACCCTCAGGAGGCCCAGGAGTATCGGGAGGTTCTGCCGAAGCGACGCACTGCGGAAATGACTGTCCATCGACCGGAAGCCGGCGAGCAGCTCATCAAAGCCTTCGGGGCCGACGAGCAACATCGTCGAGAGGCCGATGGCCGAGTCCATGGAATAACGGCCGCCGATGAAGTCCCAGAACCCGAAGATGGCCTCGGGGACTACTCCAAACTCCTGGGCGGCCGTGGTGTTCGTCGAGATGGCTGCGAAGTGCTTTGCCGGAGCTGACTCTCCGAGCGCATCGATAACCCAGCGTCGCAGAAGGGACGCGTTGGACATTGTCTCAAGCGTTGTGAAGGTCTTCGACGAGACGAGGACAAGGGTGGTCGCCGGGTCGAGATCGCGAGTCTCACGTTCGAGATCGGCACCGTCGACGTTCGCCACGAACCGAACCTCAAGATCTGCGTTGGCCGATGACCGCAGTGCTTGTGCGGCCATTGCGGGCCCGAGGTACGACCCTCCAATCCCGACATTCACCACATGGGTGATTCGCTGGCCAGTGGCTCCTCGCCATGCTCCAGATCGCACCGATCGTGCGAACTCGGCCATTGAGTCCAGTACGTGGTGGACATCGTCGACAACGTTCCGGCCATCGACGACCACAGAGTCCTCCCGCTCCATACGGAGAGCCACATGCAGGACTCGGCGGTCCTCTGATGTATTGATGCGCTCGCCCGAAAACATCGCGTCGCGACGCTCGGCGACGCCGGTTGCTCGAGCCAGTGCCATGAGGTGATCCAGCGTCTCTTCATCGACGAGATTCTTCGAGAGGTCTGCGCAGAGACCTGCTGTCTCGACTGTCAGGGCCTCGACGCGGCTGGAGTCTGCAGCGAAGAGTTCCGAGAGCGACGTCGCGCTCATCCTTGCCGCGTCAGCCTTGAGGGCTGTCCATGCCTCGGTGGTCGTCGGATCGACGACCTTCTCGATCATGCGTCCCTGCCCGCTTTGGTCCGAATCGAACCCAGCAGGTCGTTCCATGACGCCACGAAGGCGTCCTTGCCATCCTCCTGGAGCCGCGTGGCGAGGGCCTCAAGGTCGATGCCAGCCGCAGCAATGGCTGCCAGATCGTTGACGGCGTCGCCCCCGTCGGCCGGCAGAACAGCGTCGACCGATCCATGATCAGCGAACGCCTTCAGGGTTGCGTCGGGCATTGTGTTGATCGTGTCGGCTGCGGCAAGGGACTCAACATAAAAGGTGTCAGGCACTGAAGGATCCTTGACGCCGGTGCTGGCGAAGAG
>Ga0194055_10002458_pt1 | contig 14671 bp, 10 predicted proteins | sample SepL449m_MetaG_FD_155482 | JGI IMG/M metagenome (GOLD analysis project Ga0194055, IMG submission 155482) | Anoxic zone freshwater microbial communities from boreal shield lake in IISD Experimental Lakes Area, Ontario, Canada - Sep2016-L442-9m | ecosystem: Environmental > Aquatic > Freshwater >... | reverse complement strand
GTACTTTTGTTTTTCTTTTGGTAAACTACTCGGAACTGGCTCATAATTGTACACACGCTTCATAGGCAAATAACCTCCAATGGCTTCGGGTTGAGTAGATGGAATATTTTGATACGCATCAAAATAGGTTTCTCCTCCGGGCGTCATAATCACATCGTGGTTTTCCATGGCTGCTTGTATGCCTCCCTTTTCACCTCTCCAACTCATTACTGTTGCTTTGGGAGTTAAGCCGCCTTCCAATATTTCGTCCCATCCTAATAAATTTCTATTGTTTTTATTTAAGAATTTTTCGACGCGTTTAACCAAATAGCTTTGTAGTTCTTCCTCAGTTTTTAAGGATTCCTCTTTCATTCTTTGTTGGCATTTTGGACATTTTTTCCAATCCCCTTTGCCTGCTTCATCTCCACCAATATGAATGTATTTGGATGGAAAAATAGCTATGACCTCGGTCAATACTTTTTCTATAAACTCAAAGCTTGCTTCATTACCCGCACAAAAAACATCATTTACATAAGGCTTACCAGAACATGAAAGTTCAGGATAGGCCACAAACACTTCATTGGAATGACCAGGCATTTCAATCTCAGGAATAACAGTGATGCCTCTTGCACCTGCATAAGCTACGATGTCTTTGGCTTGCTCTTGTGTATAGTAACCACCATAAGCATTAGGATCACCTTCGGTTAAATATTTACGATCACTGTTCCACCAGCTTTTCCAATCATTGTGCGTTCTAAAGGCACCAATAGAAGTTAATTTAGGATAGCTGTTAATTTTTAATCTCCAACCTGGCCCATCGGTTAAATGCCAATGAAAAGTATTGAACTTATACAAAGCCATGAGGTCGATGTATTTTTTAATAAAACTAATTGGATAAAAGTGTCTAGACACGTCTAAATGCATGCCTCTGTAATCAAATCGAGGGCTATCAATGATAATACCACAAGGAATTTGTTGGGCATTTTTTTGTAACAATTGAATTTGAACCAATGTATTGGTAGCCATTAAAGCGCCTTGTATATTTTTTGCAGTAATGGTAATTACTTTAGGCGTAATGGCTATTTTATAACCTTCTTTAGCCATCTTTTCTTTTTCATTGGCTAGTATATATTCTATTTCAGTATTATTGGTAGTAGCATTTGTAAAAGCGTAATTTTGTAATTGACTTTCTAATAATTTTTTTGCATTCAATAAAGAAGAAGGACTTTCAATACTTGTATGCTTATAAAAAGTAAAAGTTCCAGCATTTTCAATAACAGATACAGGTTTTGGAATAACATTAGACAAACTCGTTGAAGTTTGAGCAGTCAGTACCTGAATTAAAATCATGCATAAAAAAATGGCAGTAATTTTTTTCATCAATTAAAATTTTAAATTATTCTTCTCTGTTTTTTCTAGACCTGCGATACATAATTATAATGATCGCAAAAATGCCAAATAGAATTGGGAAAGTCATGGTGTTGAATTGAATTACAAGGTACCAAAAAACCAGCGATCAATGAGCGTACACACTTATATTAATCTTTTTGATTTAGCGCTATTGGTAAGCGCACCCGAAGTAGCTACGCCTTCGATCAAAACGACTCCAGGCTTTTTTCCCTTTTCAAAACTACCTAACTTATCTTCCATCTGCAAAGCCTTTGCCCCGTTGAGGGTGGCCCACTGCAGCATTTCTGCCAATTCAATAGTTGGATGATGTTGTTGAATGGTTTTAATTTCATCTAAAATATTTAGGGACCAGTTGCTAGCATAGCTATCGGTACCCACTACCATGTTTGCTTTTTGGGAACGCAGTAATTCTATGGGGGGCATGGTTTGCTCTATGTATTGATTCGCGTTAGGACACAAACACCAAAAAGTATTGGGCATTTGTTTTTTAACAGCGTTGATATCAGCAGCACTTGTAAAGCTATTATGTACTAAAATGGTAGTGGCGGCTGTGCTAATTTTTGGCAAGATCGATTGCAAACTGGATAGTCCAGTAGCATGAAAAAAATCAAGGGATACTTTTGTTCTTTCGTACATGCCTAAAAAGGAACCGGTTTTATTTTCAAAAAATATATTTTCATCCTGTGTTTCTTGATTATGCATACTAATGGTATGTGCATCAAAATGGGCAGCTAATAATTTTAATAAAGCAAAAGTACAAGAGTAAGGTGCATGTGGCACTAGCGCTGCACGCAAACCATTGTTTTGAAATTGTGCTTGTATTTCAAGTCCCGCTTTTATTTTTTCAGGAGCACGAGTAGGGTCCAAGTCATAAATCTCAATAAAATTATAATACGCTAATTTTTGTTTTTCTTTTTGCGCAAGGCTGTCGATGGTATTTGAAATATCTCCTACTGCTACAATTCCATTTTCCAACATTTCTTTTTCAGCAGTGATAATAGCTTCTTGAATAATTGCATCTTCCACTTTTCTTAAGCCCACAATTTGTTTTACAAATTCTTGCAAACCAGTTTTAGCAGGAATCAATCCCTTCATGTGCGACAATTCTAAATGGCAATGTGCATTGACAAATCCAGGTGCAATGATTCCTTCCCAATGTTGAATGTCTTCTCCAGCATCTTCTATCCCAACGATGCCCTCAACGGTTCCGTCCTGGTTGGTAATTAAAACCAATTGGTCCTCTAAAAGCTCGGTGCCAGTAAAAATTTGAGTCGCTTGTAATTTTTGATACATATATATATATAAGTAGGAAAATGGAACCTAATACCTTAAAAATAGGCCAGATTCCCTGAATAATGCCTAAATGTGGTCCCAAATAATAGAAAATGCTTTTCGAAAGAGCGCTTAACTGCTTGATTTTCAGTGCCTATTTAGTATGATGAAATTTATGATACAAAATAATTATTGATAATCAATTAGTTATAAAGATACGAATTAAAAACAATCCCCAAAATACTGGGAAAACTCAAATTCCCCCCGTACCTTCGCCCTCCCTTATCAATTAAGGGATATTTTATGGCTGACGGGATAGCGCAGCCTCATTAAAACAAAAGATTATGAGTAAACTACATTTCACCACGAAGCACGCCAACGCGGCTACCGTTACACATGGCTGGTACATTGTTGATGGTACTAATCAAACCGTAGGACGTATTGCTTCAAAAATTGCAGCTGTTCTACGTGGTAAGAACAAAGCATATTACACTCCACACGTTGATTGCGGAGATTATGTAATCATTATTAATGCAGAAAAAGTTTTGTTGACTGGAAACAAATTCCACGACAAACAATACTTAAATTATTCTGGTTACCCAGGTGGTAAAAAAGAAGAAGCTGCAGAAGATTTAATCAAGCGTCGTCCAGAAGTAATTATGGAAAGAGCGGTAAAAGGCATGTTGCCTAAAAATCGTTTAGGACGTAAGATGGTTAAAAAATTGTTTGTGTATGCTGGTGACAAACACCCTCATACTGCACAACAACCAAAAGAATTTAAATTTTAATTAATTCCAAATATAAATAAATGGAAAAGCAAACAAATGCAGTTGGTCGTCGTAAGGAAGCAGTAACACGCGTCTTTGTTAGTAAGGGTAATGGAAAAATTACCGTGAACGATAAAGATTATAAAGCTTACTTCCCATTAGTGTATTTACAAAATCAAGTAGAAGCGCCTTTAAAAACGACTGACTTGATGGGTAAATATGATATCGTAATCAACGCTCAAGGCGGTGGTCTAAAAGGCCAAGCAGAAGCAGCCAAATTAGGTATTGCTCGTGTATTAATCGAATTGAATCCTGAATTGCGTCCTGCGTTAAAAGCCGCTGGACAACTAACGCGTGACCCTCGTAGTGTTGAGCGTAAGAAATTCGGACATAAGAAAGCACGTAGAAGCTTCCAGTTCAGTAAACGTTAATCCAACAATTTTAACATTAATTCATTACAACAAATTATACAAATGGAAAATAACACTTCATTACAACAGCAATTACTGGAGGCCGGCGTACACTTTGGTCACCTTAAAAAGAAGTGGAACCCTAAGATGTTGCCTTATATTTTCGCAGAGAAAAAAGGTATTCACATCATTGACTTAAATAAAACAGTCGATCACTTACAAGAAACAGCTGCTGCTTTAAAGCAAATTGCAAAAAGCGGTAAGAAAATTATGTTTGTTGCTACTAAGAAACAAGCCAAAGAAATTGTAAGCGAGTGTGCTAAAAGAGTAAACATGCCTTATGCTACAGAGCGTTGGTTGGGTGGTATGTTAACCAACTTCAACACCGTTCGTAAGAGCGTTAAGAAAATGCAGAGCATTGAAAAAATGTTGAACGACGGTAGTGCAGAAAGCTTAACTAAAAAAGAGCGTTTGACTTTAGGTCGTGATAAAGATAAAATGGAAAAAGTATTAGGTGGTATCGCTCAATTGGGTCGTTTACCAGCTGCTTTATTCTTAGTGGATATCGGACACGAGCATATTGCATTAGCAGAAGCAAAGCGTTTAGGCATTCAAACATTTGGTATGGTAGATACCAACTGTGATCCTAACAAAGTAGATTTTTCTATTCCTGCGAATGACGATGCAACAAAATCTATTGCTATCATTACCAATTATATTACTGCAGCCATTGCAGAAGGTTTAGCAGAGCGTCAAGCTTCTAAAGATGACGAAAGCGAATCTGAAGAAGGCAACAATGAAAACGAAGCAAAAGCAAAACGTATGGAAGCCGAAGCGAACGCAGAAGGCGGAAGAGGTAAGCGTGGTGCTGGTGCAGCTCCAACTGCTCCTGGTGCGCCTAAGCGTCGTATTCAAAGTACACGTCGCCCAGCAGGTAAATAATAAATTATCCAATTGGGTTATTGGTGTCCTTGGGATACTAATGACCCAATTTTTTTAGTTCATTACCTACCTTATTAATTTTATAAAACATTTATTTTAAATTTTACTATTATGAGTACAATAACAGCTGCAGACATTAATAAATTACGTCAAGCAACAGGTGCTGGAATGATGGATTGTAGAAAAGCATTAACAGAAACCAACAATGATTTTGAAGCGGCAATTGATTGGTTGCGTAAACAAGGACAAAAAGTAGCTGCTAAGCGTAGCGATCGTGAAGCAAAAGAAGGAGTGATTATTGCACAAACTTCTGCAGATCATAAAACAGGTTTTGTAGTTTGTATTTCTTGTGAAACAGATTTCGTTTCTAAGAATGCAGAATTCGTTGCATTTGCACAAATCATTGCAGATGCTGCTGTGGCAAACAATGTAAAATCTGCTGCTGAATTAAATGAAGTAACCGTGAATGGTACAAAAGTGTCAGACATGATCAATGATAAATTGGCATCTATTGGTGAAAAAATTGGGGTAGCAAAATTTGAAAGAGTGGACGCTCCTTATGTAGCTTCTTATATTCATGGTGCCTACAGAATGGGTGTATTGGTAGGATTAAGTGCCGATGCAGCTGAAGTAGGTAAAGATTTAGCCATGCAAATTGCGGCAATGAATCCTGTAGCAGTGGATCCTGAATCAGTTCCTGCGGAGACCGTTGCTCGTGAGCGAGCCATCATTATAGACACCATGAAGGAAGATCCTAAGATGGCTGGAAAACCAGAAGAAATGATTGCTAAAATTGCAGAAGGCAAAATCAACGCTTTCTTCAAAGAGCAAACCTTATTGGCACAAGCTTTTGTGAAAGATGGTGGCAAAACCGTAGGGGAATATGTAAAATCAGTGGAAGCCAGCTTAAAAGTAACTGAATTCAAACGTGTGGCATTAGGGTAATTGTAAAAAATTTAAAAATTTAATTTTTTACAATTCATGCGCTAATGATTTTTTCAAAGCACCCCATAAACGGGCGCTTTGAGGAGCAAATACCTTCAGATCTAAAGAAATTTAAAGGGTTCCGAGCAATCGGGACCCTTTTTTGTTGCTCCAAAATTCTTATCTTGCAAGTACAAAAAAAGCTCAGCCATGTTGCCCAAATACAAGCGTATTTTATTGAAATTATCTGGAGAGGCATTATTAGGGGATCAAAAAAATGGAGATCCATTTGATCCCAAAATCATTGAACAATATGCCACCGAAATTAAGCAAGTAGTTGAACTGGGTGTGCAAGTGGCCATTGTCATTGGAGGGGGAAATATTTATAGAGGAATGAATGAAGCAGACAGTGGAATTGAACGTGCGCATGGCGATTATATGGGTATGTTGGCAACGGTGATCAATGCCATGGCCATACAAGCAATGCTAGAAAAAATTGGTGTCTATACGCGTTTACAATCTGCTATTGTTATGGATCAAATAGCAGAACCTTATATTCGTCGAAAAGCATTGCGTCATTTAGAAAAAGGAAGGGTGGTTATTTTTGGAGCAGGAACAGGCAATCCTTATTTTACAACAGATACAGCTGGTTCATTAAGGGCCATTGAAATGAAAGCAGATGTTATTTTAAAAGGTACTCGTGTGGATGGCATATACGATAGTGATCCAGAAAAGAATCCAGCAGCGGTTAAATTTGAAAGTATCAGCTTCCAGGATTGTATTACAAAAAATTTAAAAGTAATGGATACCACCGCATTCACTTTGTGTATGGAAAATAAATTACCCATTATTGTATTTGACATAAATCAACCCGGAAACTTATTAAAAGTAGTGCAGGGGGCTGCTATAGGCACTTTGGTTGGATAATAGACCTCATTCAATTCACCACTGATGTAATTTATCCTTGTTTATTTAGGCACTCACTTAATTTTATAGTATGCAAAAATCAATTTATATAATTCTTATCGCTTGTCTTACGCTTATTGCTTCGCCGACAAATGTAAAAGCACAACAAGTTATTGGTTTAAATGAAGCCATTAAAACCGCGCTAAAAAATAGCTATGATATTCAATTGGTTGAAAATAGTCTGGCCATTGCAAAAAACAACAATGATTTAGGAGTAGCCGGTGCTTTGCCAACCGTTTCAGCAACCGCCAATGACAATAAAACAAATAGCACTTTACAACAACAATATACCGATCCTACTCGTAATACTACCAAATCAGGGGTAGATGGAACCAATGTAACAGCAGGCTTAACCGCTTCTGTTGTAATATTTAATGGCTATCGTATCATGGCAACAAAAGATAGATTGGCAGCATTAGAAAAACAAAACCGTTCCTTGTTAGAAGCGCAATTACAAAATACGACTTCGCTGGTGATGCAACAATATTTTAATGTAATACGTCAACAAGCATATTTAAAAACCATTGAAAAATCTATTGAGGCGAGCACGCAAAGATTAGACATCGTAAAAACCAAACAACAAATAGGCGTAGCCAATGAAGCTGATTTATTACAATCAAATTTAGATTTAAATGCTTTGTTGCAAGCCAAACAAAATCAATTGTTAATTATTGATCAAGCAAAAGCCGACTTATTAAACACCATGGTACTTCCTACTAGTACATTAATAACTATTCAAGACACCATTACCATTGATGCTAAATTAAAATTAGCAGAGGTAGAAGCGAAAATGAAATTGAACCCAACTTTACAATCGGCCGAACAACTTATTAATATCAATCAATTTATTGAGAAAGAAACCAGAGCCTTAACCTATCCCACTTTAAGAGCCAATACTGGATACAATTTTACCAGTAGTCAATCTGCTGCTGGATTTAGTTTATTGAATGAAAACTATGGACCTTTTGTTGGTATTAACTTATCGGTGCCTTTATATGCTGGTGGAGCGTCTAAAAAAAGCATTAAAAATGCTCAAATAAATACCAGTAGAGCTAAGATACAATATCAAAGTGCCGAACAAGATATGTCTACAGCATTGTATAAAACTTTTCAAACCTATCAAAATAATTTGCAACAAACACCTATAGAAATAGCCAACTATTCTATGTCACAGTCTTTACTACAATTGGTGCTGCAAAAATATCAATTGGGTCAAGCCACTATGGTAGATGTTAAACAAGCGCAACAAAGTTTTGAAACAGCAGGGTTTAGATTGATTAGCTTAAGGTATACTGCAAAAATTGCAGAAATTGAATTAAAAAGATTGTCAAACCAGCTAACGTTTTAAAGTTTCCACCATCATGCAATCTAAGCTCCCGAATATTGGCACGAGTATTTTTACAGTCATGAGCCAATTAGCGGTGCAGCACAAGGCCATTAATTTAGGGCAAGGCTTTCCCGATTTCCCCATGAGTGAAACATTAATTAATTGTGTCGCAGATGCAATGCATGCTGGAGGAAATCAATATGCGCATACTTATGGCGTACCTATCTTAAGAGAAAGGCTTGCTGAAAAAATTAAATTTTTATACCAGACTTCCATTGATCCTGAAACAGAAATTACGGTAACTCCAGGAGGCACGTATGCTATTTTCACCGCCTTCTCCACCATCATTCAACCTGGGGACGAAGTCATCATTTTTGAACCCGCTTATGATAGTTATATTCCCAACATCAGGTTTAATGGCGGGATAGTAGTGCCCATTGCATTAGCATTTCCAAACTATTCTATTCCTTGGGATAAAGTAAAAGCAGCCATCACTAAAAAAACCAAAGCCATTTTAGTCAATACACCACACAATCCATCGGGGGTAGTAATGACCAAGGAAGATGTTTTACAATTACAAGAAATAGTTATAAGCAACCATTTGTATTTAATCAGTGATGAAGTATATGAGCACTTAATTTATGACAACAAGCTACATGAAACGGTGATGAAGTACCCTGCATTATTCGCTCGAACTTTTGTTTGTTTTTCTTTTGGTAAAACCTATCATTGTACAGGATGGAAACTGGGATATTGTGTAGCGCCAGCAGCTTTAATGAAAGAGTATCGAAAAGTGCATCAGTTCAATGCATTTAGTTGTGATACGCCTAAGCAGTTAGGCATTGCCGAATACATGAGCAATAAAGAAGCTTATTTAAGTTTGGGTAGCATGTACCAAGAAAAGCGTGATTACTTAAGAAATTTATTAGCGCCTACGCAATTTAAGTGTATCCCTTCTTCTGGTTCTTATTTTGAAAGTTATAGCTATGATGCTATTTCAGATGAATCTGATCAAGTTTTTGCCCAAAGGTTGGTAAAAGAATTTGGAATTGCAGTGATACCCATGTCTGCATTTTATCATAATGCTACAGACAATAAAGTAATTCGTTTGTGTTTTGCCAAGAAAACAGAAACCTTAGACGCAGCCGCTGCTTGTTTACTACGCATATAAAATTCGACGAATAGCAAAGTCCTCTTATGTCAGACATCCGCACTCATTTTTTTACACAGTTTAATTATACGCCTTCCTTGGCAGTGCAATCGCCTGGCCGAATTAATTTAATTGGAGAACATACCGATTACAACCAGGGCTTTGTAATGCCTGCTGCTATTGATAAATCAGTACAGGTGGCTATTGGGAAAAGAACCGATGGCACTATCCATATGGCTGCTATGGATTTAAATGAAACAGTAGTGCTAAGCATAGAAAATTTAAAACCGCATGCGACACAATGGGTCAATTATATCATTGGTGTGGTACATCAAGCATCCATCACCCAAGGTTTTGATATTTGTTTACAGGGCAATATTCCTATAGGCGCAGGCCTTTCTAGTTCTGCAGCAGTAGCATGTGCCGTGTTGTTTGCATTGAATGAGTTGTATGCGTTACAATATACCAAAATGGAAATGGCATTGATGGTACAAAAAGCAGAGCATGATTTTGCAGGCGTTCAATGTGGTCTAATGGATATGTTTGCAAGTTTGCATGGACAAAAAAATAAAGTTATTTTATTGGACTGTGCTACGCACACCTATCAATATTATCCACTTCATTTAACCGATTATAGTATTGTATTATTTGATACGCAAATCAAACATGCGCTGGCATCTTCCGAATACAATACCCGTAGGTTAGAGTGTGAGCAAGGGGTTCAGGTGATTCAAAAAATGTATCCACAGGTGCAATCCTTGCGAGATGCTACCATGGAACAAGTAGAAACTTGTTTGGGCCCATCAACAGCAACGCCACCAAAGATTTACCAGCGATGTTCTTATGTGGTATCCGAAATACTAAGAGTACAAGAAGCGGTAATAGATTTAGAAACAGGAAATATACCTGCTTTTGGAAAAAAAATGTATGCAACGCATGAGGGCTTGTCTACCCAATACGAAGTAAGTTGTCCCGAATTGGATTTTTTAGTGGATGCAGTTAGACCGAATGAAAATGTAATAGGAGCACGTATGATGGGTGGGGGATTTGGTGGCTGCACCATCAATATTATAAAAAAATCTGCACTAGCTACTGTTACGAAGCAAGTGGCAGCTAGTTATGCTCAACAAACCAACAAAGTATTAGCAGTATATATAATCAGTATTGAAGCTGGCACCCATGTCATAAAATAAAAAAGACCAGCGCTTGTTTATGCTGGTCTTGTAAATGAATATCAAAATCTTACTAATTATTTTGTTGAAAAAGTATACACCGTAGTTTGATGGTAAGTTTCACCTGGTTTTAATATGGTGCTTGGAAACCCAGTCTGATTAGGACTGTCCGGAAAATGTTGTGTTTCTAGAGTCAAAGCATAATGCTTGTTGTAAATGATTCCTTTTTTAGTACCTGTTAAACTCCCATCTAAAAAATTACCTGAATAAAATTGAATACCGGGCTCGGTAGTAGCCACCGTTAAATAACGACCACTCGTTGGTTCATAAACATGCGCAATTTCTTGTAATCCTTCCGCTTTATTTAAAACCCAATTGTGATCATAACCTCCAGCTACCTGATCTATCTCTTGGCCTACTTTTTTAGGTGTAGTAAAATCCATTGGGGTTCCTTTCACATCCAATAATTCGCCGGTAGGAATTAAGGAAGTGTCCACAGGAGTATATTTATTGGCATTTATTTGAACAAGATGATCATAAATATTGGGCGACTTACCAGCGGTTAAATTAAAATAAACATGATTGGTTAAATTAAGTACAGTGGTTTTATCGGTACTAGCAGTGTATGCTATTTGAAGTGCATTGTTTGCTGTTAAAGTATACACTACTTGCACTTTTAAATTGCCAGGATAGCCTTCTTCCCCATCTATGCTTAGATAATCTAATTGAATGCTACTGTCACCAGGTAAAATACTTGTATTCCAAACTACTTTATCAAATCCTTTTAAACCACCATGTAAGGATTGACCATGGTTGTTGATAGCAGCTTTATAAGTAACACCATCAATGGTATACTTGCCTTTAGCAAGTCGGTTAGCATACCTACCAATTAAGGCACCAAAATAGGGATTCCCTTTTTGAACGTATCCTTCCAAGGAATCATATCCTGTAATTACATCTCCCCAAGAACCATCTTTGGCTTGCGTAATTATCTTAGTAAGAATACCACCGTAATTAATGATGCTTACTTGCATTCCGCTGCCATTGGTTAAAGTATATTCGGTTATAGGCTTGCCTTCAAAAGTTCCAAAATTTTGAGTGGTAATTTTAGGAGCAGCCATAGCATTTTTATTTGAATTATTAAATGAGCAAGCCATATTGAAAATGGATAAGATACACACTAAGCATAAACCGTTCGTAAAATTTATTTTCATAATAGCTTGTTTTTACAATTTACTTAAAACCAAGAACCATTTATTATTTTATCCCCATTGGCATTGTTGTTGGCCATTCTTCTTTTTTCATTTCTTCTATGTATAAATGTAGTAATAAACATTAAAGGAATAAAAATAAAGGTCAATGGGGGAATGCCCAGCATGCTAATCCACTTGCCCCCAAAATGACGGCGCATGGGTCTGCGTAAGCGTTCCGCAATAATATACATGGCAGGCACAATAAACAAAGTCATAAAAAAGGCAAAAGCCAATCCGTAAATAATGGTCCAACTTAATGGTTTCCAAAATGCTACGTTGTCACCACCAAAAAAGATATGAGGGTTCAATTCGCTAAATAAAGTCACGAAATTGATGTTAAAGCCAATGGCAATAGGCATGAAACCTAAGATGGCTGCTAGCGCAGTTAACAATACCGGAATAATTCTAGTCTTACCGGCTTGTATTACGGCTTCTCTAGTTTTATATCCTCTTGCTCTTAATTCATCTGCAAATTCTATCACCAAAATTCCATTTTTTACCACAATACCTGCAAGTCCTACAATACCTAGTCCGGTCATGACACCAGAGACTTTCATACCAAAGATGGAAAATCCTAAGAACACACCAATGATACTAAATAAAATTTCTGTTAAAATAATCACCGATTTAGAAACAGAATTAAATTGTAAAACCAAAGTTAATAAGATAAGCATTAATGCAATAATCAGCGCTTTACCTAGGAATGCAACTGTTTCTAATTGTTGTTCATCTTCTCCTGTTTGTTTTACCGTAACTCCATCTGCAATGCCTTTGAAATTGCCAATGTATTGAGCAATCACCACATTCACTGCTGTTGGGTTATAGCCCTGATCTAATTTTACATTAGACTTTAATTGAATCAATCTCTTTTGATTTTTTCTTTTAATGCTACCAAAAGTATTGGTAGGTTCCACTTTTACTAGCGAACTGATAGGGATGTTTTTAACCATGCCACCCGCTGCCATGTCTCTAAAAGACAAACGCATATTTAAAAGGTCTACTAAATTGTTTCTTTGTAATTCTTCGTTTCTCAATTGAATTTTATATTCATCTTTGCCATCTTTAATTTTAGAAACTTCTTTACCAAATAGCGCTGTACGTATTTGCATACCAACTTGTGCACTGCTTACGCCTTCAATCAATGCACGATCTCTGTCAATAGTCAAAGTCAATTCAGGGTTTACTAAATCTACGTCCATCTTTAATCCATCGATGCCAGGAATTTGTGCAGCGTCTAAATAATTTTTTAAACTCACGGCCGTTTTTACTAATTTATCAAAATCATCTCCCTGAATTTCAATATCAACAGGCGGTTCGGTTGGTGGTCCGCTTGATTCTTGTGTAACAGTAATCTCTGCACCAGGGATGCCTTTCATTTCGGCACGAATGGCATCTAAATAAGGTGCGGTAGATTTTCCTTTACGCTTTTCATATTCGATAAAGTTCACTTGAACACGACCCAATTCAGATCTTGTACTTCTATCTCCAGTCATTGGATCACCAGCACCAATCGCTACATTGCTTATGATACTTTCCACCAATGGGTTGCTTTTATTGTTACTCATTTCTAAAGCCTTCGCTACTTTATGTTCTACAACTTTAGTAATGGAATCGGTATAATTTACTTTGCTACCTACAGGCAATTTTAAGTATACATATACTTGGTTGGGGTCGCCTTTAGGGAAAAATTCAATACCTACTCTGCCTGTACTAATGCTAACTCCAAAAATGATAAAAGAGGCAATTAACAAAACAAAAGTGCCCATTAATAATTTGGCAGGTCTCCATCCACTTAAAGCGCGACGCAAAAGTCTTTCATAGGTTTCCATTAATTTAGGAAGCGTTGTGGTTTGAAATTTTTCAATTAAGTCAGTAATAAAATATTTATTAGCTACCACCAAGAGCATAAAGAAAATTAATAAATTTCCTAAGAAAGTGAATCCCATTAAGTCTAGTAAGACACCAATGCCAATAGGGATCCAGAAATTCTTTTTCTTAAACATGGCCGATTTAGGTGCTGTTGATTTTTCTTCCTCATGATTCATAAAGTCAACTGCAAATACAGGATTCATGATAAAGGCAACTACCAAAGAAGCGGCTAAAGTAAAAATCAACATGGCAGGTAAATACACCATGAATTTACCAATGATGCCAGGCCAGAACAACAAGGGGAAAAAGGGCGCTAAAGTTGTAATGGTACCGGCTAATACAGGAATAAAAACTTCCCCTGCAGCCATTTTAGCCGAGGTGGTAGCCGTTAATTTTCCTTTGCCTTGAATAAAAATTCGGTGTGTATTTTCTATTACTACAATAGCATCGTCTACAATAATACCCAGGCCAAATAATAGGGCAAACAATACCATAAAGTTTAAAGTAATATGTGAGCCCACTACCAAGTCTCCTGCAGGTAGCAATACAAACGCAACAAACATACTTAGTGGAACCGATAAGGCCACAAAGAAAGCATTGGTCACGCCCATAAAAAACATCAATACCACCAATACCAATATAAATCCAATCACGATAGAATTGACTAAGTCTGTAAAAGAGCTTCTGGTTCTAATACTCTGATCTCCCGAAATAACTGCCTTAACATCTTTGGGTAAATCATTGGCTCTTGCTTCTTCTACAATTTTTTTCACTGCATCGGTGGTAGCAATTAAGTTTTCACCATTGCGCTTTATGATATTTAAAGTCAATACATTTTTACCATCTAAACGTGCATAGCTCTCATTGTTCTTAACCGTATCTTTAATTTTAGCAACATCTCTCAAATAAATTGGAGCACCATTGGTATTGCGAACAATAATATTTGCAATGTCGCTGGCGGTTTTTAATTGTCCCTTTAACTGTAGGTTACGATTCATACTGCCTACTTCTAATAAGCCACCCGATAAATCTAGGTTCTCTCTTTGTATGGCAGCACTGATGTCATCAAAAGTGATGCCCGAGCTTTGCATACGAAAATTATCTACATTAATTTGAAACTCTCTTTCGGGAGCCCCTACTAAATCAATTCTATTGATGAGGGAGATGCCTTCTAATTTGTCTTTTAAATCGTCTGCATATTTTTTTAATTGAACAGGGCTATAATTACCA
>Ga0194055_10002456_pt1 | contig 14674 bp, 9 predicted proteins | sample SepL449m_MetaG_FD_155482 | JGI IMG/M metagenome (GOLD analysis project Ga0194055, IMG submission 155482) | Anoxic zone freshwater microbial communities from boreal shield lake in IISD Experimental Lakes Area, Ontario, Canada - Sep2016-L442-9m | ecosystem: Environmental > Aquatic > Freshwater >... | reverse complement strand
GTGTGGTGTCTGCCTGAGAACACACATCTGATAGCACAACTGCTATCCGCATCAAGACTTGTTTCTACTCAAGCAAAGTCGTTACCCGCGTTGAGTGGCACCTCAAAGAAAACCAATCAGGTCGATGTCGTGTGTGGAATGGCGGAACCACAGTGCCACGGATCAAATCCCCAGTTGCTGTTTCACCTCGGCGAAACTCTTCACAGCAAATTCCAGGTCCGCCTGAGAATGTGCGGCTGAGATCTGCGTGCGGATTCGTGCCCTTCCCTGCGGGACAACTGGATAACTGAATCCAATGACATACACGCCCTTTTCCAGCATGGCTTCAGCCACACGGGCTGCCAGCGAAGCATCTCCCAGCATGATTGGCGAAATGGGGTGAGTGCCCGGCAGAATTGTATATCCCAGTGATGACATCGATTCTCGGAAGAATCGTGTGTTGGCTTCGAGTTTGTCTCGCAATTCCGTCGAACGTGTGAGCATGTCCAGTGCTGCAATTGATCCCGCTGCGATCGGCGGGGCGATGGTGTTTGAGAATAAGTAGGGGCGCGAACGCTGACGCAGATATTCGATGATCTCTTTGCGACCGCTGGTATAGCCACCGCTGGCTCCCCCCAGAGCCTTGCCAAGCGTTCCTGTCAGAATATCGATGCGATCGATAACACCGTGCAGTTCGTGCGTTCCGCGGCCCGTGGGGCCTGTGAATCCGACGGCATGAGAATCATCGACCATCACCAGAGCGTCGTACTTGTCGGCCAACTCGCAGATCGCGGCCAGGTTGGCGATATAGCCATCCATCGAAAACACGCCGTCGGTAGCAATCAGTTTGAATCTGGCCTTCGCCGCAACGGCTTCTTTCAGCTTCGTCTCCAGATCAGCCATGTCGTTATTTTTGTAACGATAGCGCTGGGCTTTGCAGAGTCGGATGCCATCGATGATGCTGGCGTGATTCAATTCGTCCGAGATCACCGCGTCTTCGGCCGTCAGCAAGGTCTCGAACAAGCCTCCATTGGCATCGAAGCAACTGGAATACAGGATCGTGTCCTCGGTCCCTAAAAAGGTCGACAATCTCGCTTCCAACTGCTTGTGAATCCCCTGGGTTCCGCAAATGAACCGGACCGATGCACAGCCGTAGCCCCAGTCATCCAGGGCCTGCTTTGCTGCATCGCGGATTTCAGGATGTTGTGCCAGTCCGAGGTAATTATTGGCACACAGGTTCAGAACGGGCCTGCCGTCCGCGACCCGAACGTATGTTCCCTGCGGCGTCGATATGACTCGCTCGGACTTGTAGAGCCCGTTGTGACGAATCTCGTCCAGTTGATTCGCCAGATGTGCCTGAAAACCGCCGTACATCCTGCCGTCTCCTTCGATCATTCCAACCAGATTCCTGGTAGACTCAATTTTTCTTGTCAGTGATTCCGAAGCAATACAGCGCCTTCGCTGTCCTCAAGTAGATCCGACCGTCGACCAGTGCCGGAGTTGCATAGACGTCTTCCTTGAATTCCGCGGTATGAAGAATCTCGCCCTGGTCGTTTGCCTTGATGACGGTCAACTCCCCGATTTCATCCAGCAGATAGACTTTGCCATCACCGGAAACAGGGGAGGCATAGTAGCTCTTGCTGGCTTCCAGTCGCTGCTGCTTCAACTGTTTACCGGTCTTTGCATTCAGGCATTGCAGCACGCCACCATCCTTGATCGTGAAGATCAGCCCATTCACATAAAGCGGCGATGCACAGAACGGAACCAGACGACTGTGGCGCCAGGCAACATGGCTGTCTGTCGCTTCGCCACTGGCCCCGGGCTTGATACTGATCACAACGTTCTTGCCATCGGCGAAAAGGTTGCGGAAGTATTCGTATTCGGCCTTCGTCAGCTTTCCATCCTTGTTCCGATCGGCCTGCGAGAACCGTTGATGGATCGGTCCATCTTTCAATTCGGATTCTTCGAGCGTGCCACTCTTGTCGGTATCTTTCAATTCGGCGACCGAATCGAATGGTTCGGCGCTGATTCGCTCATTTTCGTCACCTCCAGCGGCCCAGCCAGCGACGTACAGCATTCCGTCGTCGCCGACGGTCGGCGAACAGGAAACCATGCGCGAGATACCGCGAACCGTCCAGGCTTCGTTTCCTGTTTCCAGGTCATAACCAACAACGCGCAATGTTGCCGCGATGACAATCTGCTTCTTGCCGGCATTTTCCCAGATGATGGGAGTGCAGTAATTACGAGGAAACTCAGAACGATCCTTGTTCCAGATGATTTCGCCCGTCTTCTTGTTGATCGCCATCAGGAAGGAACCAAGATCGTGATCCTGACAAAGGAGGATTCGGTCCCCGACGATCAGCGGAGAGCTTCCCGCTCCAAAATTGTTGTTGAACGGCCCCATCGGCTTGTTCCACAGTTCCTTGCCGCTGTGGTCATAGCAGTACAGGCCACTTGAACCGAAGAAGCTGACAACACACTCCGCATCAGCACAGGGACTGCTTTGAGCGTGACTGCCGATCGAGTGGATCTCTTCAAGCTTCTTGTAAGGAGCTTTCGCTTCCCACTGAATCTTGCCCGTGGCTCGATCGAGGCAGATGGTGAACAACTCTTTTTCACGTTCCCCACGCACTGCGGTCACGAAAATCCGGTTTCCAACAATCGCGGGAGACGAATGTCCCGGCGGAAGCTCCGTTCGCCAGATCTGGTTCTGTCCGGGAGCAATCTCTGCCGGAAGTTTGTCGGCAGCCTGAGCCAGTCCCGTCCCGGACGATCCCCGAAACCGTGTCCAGTCGGCTGCTTGAACCTTCATTGCGAAAGAGAATAACACGGTAGCCATCGCGATCGCCGTCAGGTGGCGAAGGTTCAATCCGAGCATGGTGCAGACTCCAGAGCGGGTAACGGACGATTCCTGTGCGGCACATGATATCCAACGAAGTACCGCTGATAAACGCTGATGGAACGCTAATCGGAAGAGGAACTGGGATTGCCGCGTCTGCCACTTATCGAAAATGACAAGTCCTGTTCAGCGTGTTCCAATCTACGTTCTCATCACTTGAGCCCTCCCCCAGTTTCTCCTCCCGCACATATTCTCTTCAAAATCAGGGTTCATCAGCGTCGATTAGCGGTTCCCCAAAACCACAAAATCGCGTACGATTTCCGGTGACCGCGGTCGGGGTGATCGGAAAACTCTTTCGCGGATCTTGAGTGCGGCTGGAAGGTGGGGCGAGTCATGCCACGGATGGCAGGTCTATTGGGGCTGATTCTGATCATGGGCATGGGTTGCCGGTCGAACATCGGGTTCGATCCGCTCTCCAGACCCAATGTCGTACCCCCGGATCGTTCATCCCCTGCTGTTCCCACAGCCCCGCAGCTTCCCACTGCGCCTCCAACTCTGCAGCCCCCGACGTTTACACCAACTTCAAACAGCATCTCGGACACAGGTGACAGCCTACCCCCTGCAAACGCCCCCAGTGTTGAAGCCGCCCTGCCGAAGTTGGGGGATATCTATGGCCGCAATGCTCAATCGGCCGATGCCGAACGGAACCCGTTGATCGTCATCCCCGGTGTGCTCGGTTCAAGACTGGTCGATGCGGAATCTCAACGCGTTGTCTGGGGTGAGTTCGGTGGGGACGGGATCGATGCCAGCACCCCGAATGGTGCTCGATTACTTGGTCTACCGATGGCAGAAGGAAAACCGCTGCGCGAACTGACAGACAATGTTCAGGTACGGGGTGTCCTGGACGCACTCGAAATCCGTGTCTTCGGGGTTCCGTTTGAGATGAACGCCTATCGCGACATCCTGTCAGCGCTCGGCGTGGGGGGATACCACGAAGCATCCGGTCGAACCGAGCACACTGCTCAATCGCACGAGTCCTACCAGTTTGCCTACGACTGGCGGCGCGACACCGTTGAGAACGCTGACAGACTTCATCAGTTCATTCTGGGGAAGAAGCTGGAGATTGAAACGTCGCGTCGCAAGCGGTACGGCGAGGGAGCGGCACCAGTCAAGTTTGATATCGTGGCTCACTCCATGGGCGGGTTGCTGGCCCGATACTACATTCAATACGGCAATGCGGATCTGCCGTCTGACGGTTCACTTCCCAAGTTGACCTGGGCGGGAGCTGCGAATGTGGAACGAGTGGTTCTGGTGGGGACCCCGAATTCTGGTGCGATCGATGCCGTTGAAAACCTTGTCAAAGGGGTCGTCTTCTCACAGGCACTCCCGCGGTATCAGGCTGCGATCCTGGGGACGATGCCCGGGCTCTATCAACTGCTCCCTCGTTCACGACATCGGCCTGTGCTGACGGATGCTGAGCGAAAGTCGGTAGATGTCATGGATGTTCAGACGTGGGCTCATTATCGCTGGGGACTGCTCAATCCGAGTCAACAATACGTCGTTCATCAACTGATGCCGAATGTGACAAATCCTGCTCAGCAGCAAGCCATCATCTATGATCATGTCAAGAAATGCCTGGACCGCGCCAAGGCCTTCCACGTGGCCCTGGATGTGCGAGCGAAATGTCCGGCGGGGACGACGATTCATCTGATCGCTGGCGACGCCTATCCGACATCGGCTCAACTCTGGGTCTATGCCGACGGTCGCGTTTCAGTGGCCTCCAAGCTCCCCGGTGACAGCAAAGTGACACGAGCCAGTGCTTTGATGGATGAACGATATGCCGCAGGCGTCCCCTGGTCACCACGTCTCGTTTCGCCAATCAGTTGGTCAAGCGTCAACTTCCTGTTTACGGATCACCTTGGCCTGACGCGAGACCCGGCGTTCACGGACAACGTCCTTTATCTGTTGCTGGAAGCTCCACGGTAATTGAAGGGCGTACCGGTCATAGCCGTTAACTTCTTTCAAATACTGGCTGCCAAGGGTGCGAAATGACGCCGAAGGCGTCATAGATCGTGGCCGGGGGTCAGAGCGCAGCGTCGACCCCCGGATCGAAGAACTCGCCCGCAAAAAGCATCCTGAAGGGATGCCAGATCGCGTCATACCCAATGCTCCGGTTTGATCCAAGGCAGGCGTTCCATAGGTGCTGAACACGATGTGGATTCGCAGGCTCAAGAATGTCGAACGTATGAATGACCTCTATCGGCACATGTTTTCTTCCCTCCGGGATGCATTTTGTGTGACGATTCTGTTCCGGGGGTTTCCGCTGCGCTGCAACCCCCGGCAACGGTCTGGGATCGCTTCGCGATCAAGATGTCGTTTGAAACAACTGGTGACTACTGTGCCACACATTTTTCATTCGAGGCACTCCTCCTCGACGGACTTGCACGGAATGCCTACATGGGGGACGATGTCTGTTGAGATTCGTGATCGAAAGGCGGCCACTGGATGAAGTGCCGCATGCCTGACGAAGCGCGAATCTTGAAGGAGAGCAACCGAGATGAAGATTCTATGTCTGTCGGCCACTTTGCTGGCCAGTGTCTGCTGTTTTCTGACAGTCGCATCGGCGGCTGACAGCCCCGATTACGGACGCGATGTCCGGCCGATACTTTCTCAATTCTGCTTCAAATGTCACGGTCCTGATGAAACCAAACGTGAAGCGGGATTGCGGCTGGACCTGCGCGAAGCGGCTGTCAAAAAAGCTGAGTCGGGTGAGCGACCGATCGTTCCTGGGGAACCGGCAGCCAGTGAACTGATCCGGCGGATTCACTCCACGGACAGTGAACTGCAGATGCCCCCTGCTTCGACCAAACTGCAGATGTCCGCGGCTCAGAAAGAGACGCTGAAGAAATGGATTGCTGCTGGTGCCGAGTATAAGCCGCACTGGTCGTTCGTTCCGCCGGAACGAACTCCTTTGCCAGGCGTTGAGAAAAAGGGCTGGCCACGAGGGGGAATTGATACCTTTATCCTGGCAAGGCTCGAGGCGGAAAAGCTGAATCCTTCGACCGAAGCGGATCGTTACACGCTCGTTCGGCGAGTTTCTCTCGACCTGATCGGCCTGCCTCCGACGCCTGAGGAAGCGGATGAATTCGTCAGCGATCAATCTCCCGATGCGTATGAACGGCTGATTGACCGACTGATTGCTTCGCCTCATTACGGTGAGCGGTGGGGACGCCGCTGGCTGGACCTCGCACGGTATGCAGACACGAACGGTTACGAAAAGGACCGGACGCGGTCGGTCTGGCCCTATCGCGACTGGGTCATCAGCGCTATCAATCGCAACCTGCCATACGATCAGTTTACGATTGATCAACTCGCTGGTGACATGCTGCCAGGGGCGACTCAGGATCAGCGGATCGCGACCGGATTCCATCGCAATACGATGCTGAATGAAGAAGGGGGAATTGACCCGCTGGAGTTCCGGTTCTATGCGATGACCGATCGCGTTGCGACCACTTCGATCATCTGGACGGGCCTGACGATGGTGTGTGCTCAGTGCCATACCCACAAGTATGATCCAATCACACAGCGTGACTATTACAGCATGTTCGCACTGCTGAATAATGCGGACGAACCCGAGATGGATGTCGTTCGATCTGACATCGCTGCGCGTCGAGTGGAAATCGAAAAGCAAATTGCCAGGATGCAGAGTGATCTGCCAAAGCGGTTTCCGTTACCCGACGAGTTGACGTGGACCATCGTCAAGCCAATTGCGGCAACATCCGCAGGCGAGGCGAAACTGGAACCGCAGTCCGATGGATCAATACTCGTAACCGGTCCGACTCCCGATACCGACACCTACCAGATTCAGTTCGAGACATCCGTTAGCGACATTGCCGCCATCCGCCTGGAAGCGCTCGCAGATCCCAAACTTCCCAGCAAAGGTCCAGGGCGAACTCCCCATGGAAACTTTGTGTTGAGTGAATTTGCGGCGAGTGTGACTGCGAAAGAAGGTGCCGCCGAGACGCCGCTGAAATTCACGCGAGCCACCGCTGACTTTTCACAAGAGATGTTTTCCGTCGACAAAGCAATCGATGGTGAGACCAAGGCCAGCGGTTGGGCGATTCATGGACCAGGGGAATGGAACGTCAATCGAACTGCCACGTTTTTTCTGGCCCAGCCGACTGGAAACTCGGGGCCAAGCCGTCTGATAATTCGCCTCCATCAGAATTTCGGTAAGCAACATACCCTTGGTAAATTCCGCATCAGTGTGGGCCAGCGTAGTGCTTCGGGGGGCGGTACAGAATCCGACCGACGACAGACTCATCTGGCTCGCAAGTTTGGCGAGTGGGTCGCGAGTGAACGGGATCGCGTCGTGAAATGGACACCACTCAAGCCGACCGCTGCGACCAGCAACCTGCCGCTGCTGACGGTCCTCGACGATAATTCGATTATAGTCAGTGGTGATATGTCGAAGCACGACTTGTACGACATCACGTTCGCTCCCGGAACGGGAACAGGCTCACGATGGACCGCGATTCGTATTGAAGCATTGCCGGACGAGCGGCTCCCCAAGAACGGTCCCGGACGGGTCTACTATGAGGGGCCCTTCGGCGACTTCTTCATGAGTGAAATCACTCTCAAGGCCAATGGACAACGCGTGAAATTGACCGCACCGTCACAGAGTTTCGCCAATGGTGGCAATACGGCTGCTATGGCACTGGATGGCAACCAGCAGACAGGCTGGTCGATTAACGGCGGTCAAGGAAAGTCGCACGTCGCGGTCTTCCGATTTGAAGAGCCGGTCAACCGAGCTTCACAACTCAATCTCGCTCTATTGTTTGAACGGTATTATGCCGCCGGATTGGGGCGATTCCGCGTTTCTGTCACCGATGATGTTCGGGCCGTTGAAGCCAGTCCCCTGCCCCTCGATCTGGAACCGATGCTGCTGGCAATGCGAGATTCAAAGGAGCCGGTGAAACCAGCATCATCGAACGTGGAACTTCCTCCATTGTTATTGAGTCAGTTCTGCGAAGTCGCTCCTGAACTAGCTGAAGCTCGCAAAGAAATTGCAAATCTGAGAAATCAGATCCCCGCATTTCCCACAACACTCGTTTTTCAGGAACGTCCGGCGAACAACCCTCGCACGACGCATCGACACCATCGCGGAGAATTCCTGCAGCCGAAGGAGCAGGTACAACCCGCGGTGATCGCTTCGCTGACGCAACTTCAGCAAGGTGAACCCGCCAATCGGCTGACTTTCGCACGATGGCTGGTCAGTCGTAGTAACCCGCTGGGGAGTCGAGTGACCGTCAATCGCGAGTGGACGGCGTTTTTCGGTCGCGGTCTGGTGCGTACGGTTGAAGACTTTGGAAGCCAGGGAGCGAGTCCCTCGAATCCGGGGCTGCTCGACTGGCTGGCCGTCGAACTGTCTGGCGACGGCCAAAACGCGATTGCAGTTCCTCGCTGGGACATGAAGCAGTTGCATCGAATGATCACGTGTAGTGCTGTTTATCGTCAATCGTCCCGCGTGACCGCTGAACATCTGGCCAGGGACACGCAAAACGAATGGCTCGCTCGCAGCCCCCGATTCCGTCTGGAAGGGGAAATCATCCGTGATTCCGCTCTCAGGGCCAGCGGCTTGCTGTCGCAGAAAATGCTCGGCCCCAGTGTCTTTCCGCCCCAGCCTGCAGGTGTGACGACCGAAGGGACATACGGCGGGTTGTCGTGGACAGTCAGCCCCGGTGAAGACCGCTACCGCAGAACGCTGTACACGTTCAGCAAACGCACCGCGCCGTTTGCGATGAATCTGACGTTCGACGGACCAAGCGGCGAAGCCTGTGTCGCGCGACGCGAAGTGACAAATACGCCACTTCAAGCATTAACACTATTGAACGACACCGTATTTGTTGAAACCGCACAGACACTGGGGCGATCATTTGCTGCCAGAAATGAACCTGCGGAAGAACGACTGCGGATTCTGTTCCGGCAGATCGTCACACGTCCACCTGCTCCCGAGGAAATCGACCTCTTGAATAAGTTCGCGGAACATCAGCGAGTTCGACTGGCTGCCGGACAACTCGATGCAAAACTCATCGCAGGACCAGGGGCTGAAGCCGACGCAGAACGCTGGCAGGCACGAGCCCTCTGGACGCTGATTGCTCGCAGTATTCTGAACCTCGATGAAGTAGTCACCAGGAATTAGTCGACGTGGAATCGTATTCGCCTGAAAACTGAAAGTACTTCCACGAAGGAACCGTCCCATGCAGATTGAACAACTGAAGAACCTCGAAATCACTCGTCGTCATTTCTTCCGCGACTGCCAATTGGGTGTCGGCAAAGTGGCGCTGGCATCGTTGCTGACCGCGGGAGCCACGCGGATGTCGAATGCGGCGGTTGCCAATCCAATGGCTCCCCGCAAGCCGCATTTTGATCCGAAGGCCAAGGCTGTTATTCATCTTTTTATGGCGGGGGCTCCCAGCCAGCTTGATCTGTTTGACTATAAGCCCAAGCTGGCAGATTTCACGGGGAAACCAATCCCTCCCGAAGTTGTTGGTGGTCAGCGTTATGCCTTCATTCGACCGGATGCCAACTGCCTGGGGCCGGTGTTCAAGTTCGCCCGGCATGGTCAAAGTGGAGCGGAACTTTCGGAGGTCCTGCCCCACCTGGCCAAAATTGTCGATGACATCACAATTGTGAAGTCGGTCCATACGGATCAGTTCAACCACGCTCCTGCCCAGATCTTCTTCAATACCGGCTTTTCACAGCCGGGGCGACCGAGCCTCGGTTCCTGGGTCACGTATGGTTTGGGGGCGGAAGCGAGCGACCTGCCAGCTTTCGTTGTGATGTCTACGGGGGCTGGAATCAGCGGTGGAGCGGCGAACTGGTCCAGTGGTTTTCTGCCAACGGTCTACTCGGGATGCCGTCTGCGTAACCAGGGAGATCCGATCCTGGATGTCAGCAGCCCGGCAGGGATTGATCCTCGACTGCAGCGAGACTCTCTCGATCTGATCGGCACTTTGAATCGTCGGCGATTGGAGCAGGAAGGGGATCCTGAGATTGCCACGCGCATTGCCAGTTATGAAATGGCATATCGTCTGCAAACTTCGGCTCCCGAGTTGATGGACCTGAAGAGTGAATCGAAAGAGACTCTCGAAATGTATGGATGCGAACCCGACAAGCCATCGTTCGCTCGCGCCTGCCTGCTGGCTCGGCGGATGATCGAGCGGGGAGTGCGCTTTATCAATATCTACAATGAAGGGTGGGATGCCCATTCGGATGTCGCAGGCAACCTGAGAAACAATTGCGGCAAGACCGATCAGGCCTCCGCAGCGCTGGTTACTGATTTGAAACGACGTGGTTTACTGGATGAAACGCTGGTCGTCTGGGGCGGTGAATTCGGCAGGACACCAATGGTGGAAACCAATCCTGCCCTGGGGCGAAGCCTGGGACGCGACCATCATCCTCAGGCCTATACGATGTGGATGGCCGGGGGTGGCATTAAACGCGGCCTGGTCTACGGTTCAACGGATGATCTGGGCTTCCACGTTGTCGACAATCCCGTGCATGTCCATGACCTGCAGGCCACGATTTTGCATTTGCTGGGGATGGATCACGAACGCCTGACCTACTTTCACGCCGGTCGAGAATTCCGCTTAACCGATGTCCACGGCCGGATTGTTCACGATCTTCTCGCCTGACCCTCGCCAGGCAGGATGAGAGGAAAAATCCAATCTCTTTCGATCGGTACTCGCGAGCTTGCCTACTTTTGAGAGTTGGGCAACTTCCTGAGACGCGATAGTAAGTTGGCTGCGGCGTTGCGTTCACCAAGTGCCAGATGGAGTTGAATCGCCTGGTCTCGAAGTGACTCGTTTTCCGGATGTTCTCGCAACCGTTCCAAAGTATCCATTAACTTGATGCGGGTTTCGATCAGTTCGCGACTTCGCTTGAAATGAAGAGCCGATTTCTCTGGAAGATTCAATCGTTGATATGCCTGTCCGAGCTTACTGTGGGCCTCAACTCTGAATGGTTGCAAAGCAATCACGCGTTCCAGTTGCCGAACGGCCTCGTCAGGACGATTGCAATCGAGCTGGAGAGTTCCCTGCAGTTCCAAGGCAGCCACGTGATTTGAATTCAGTTCAAGAACTTTCTCGATCTCGTTAAGTGCCGCTTCGAATTCCCCTTCGTGACGCAGTAGATACGCCCATTTGAGTCGATCGGATTCCGTTGGATCGCGGGCTTTACGAAGTTGCTCCAATTGCTCGCGGGCGGCAGACAGATTTCCTTCATGCAAATATAACTCTGCCAGGTCATTGCGAACTTCGTTGAGTTCTGCCGGGCTAATGTTGCGTTCAAGAGCCTTGTGAAAAGATGCCAATGCCTCCGGGACATTGCGATTCGCATCGTGAATTCGTGCGGAAACCAACCAGGGCGCGGGGTCTTCTGGGACCAACTCGGCGAGGCGAGCGCTTTCGGAAAGCACGGCTTCCTGTCGATCGTACCGCTGGTTCAATGAAATGAGCATTCGCAGGATTTCCGCTTCGTCAGGTCCGGTCTGGCGAGCGGCATTAAGGGCCCGGTCGGCCAGGTAGTCTGAGTTCTCTGCGATTGCGAGCTTTGCCAATCTCAACAGTTCCGCTGGATCACAACGTCGAGGATTAGTGATTTGGCTGAAACAACCGATGGCTTCATCCATCTGATGATGGCCGGCAAAAATTATGCTGCGTTCAAGAGATGCATCCGGGAAATTGCCCCCTGCAGCGACGATGCTGCGAATCAGAAGATCATCTGCTTTTGAGGGGTTGACACGTGCGATCGCTCGTGCTTCGCGCAGCAATGTTCGTGGATCATCGCGAAACCACCAATAGGCGAGTCCTGCAGCGATTGCGACCACAAGTATCGTGATCCACGTTTTCCGGGGAGAAGCTTTGTGTTTCGATGAAGGTGGTTTAGCGCGACTCACCAGATCCCTCCAACAGTCGATTGTATTTGCCGGGTGTGAGCTTTGAATAGCATTCTGTCTGGCCGCTCGGCCAGTTAACAGTGATTTCCGGAGTTTCGTGTTCCATGTCGTCTTGAAAACCAGAGTCCAACGGAAAAATGATTCGCCGGTCACTGCTGGAAAGGTAACTGCCTCCCCCCACAACAAACCGGGTGATGGTTCGGCCGGAAGACCTGGTTGATACGGTTGCACCGATCGCGTCAGGATTCGATTTCTTTCCGATCAACTGGACGCCAAGCCACGGCTTGATTGGAGCCCGGTTTTTCATGATTACGACAGGGTCGTTCTGATGAACGACGACGATGTCGAGTGTCCCGTTGTTGTCCAGATCACCCGCCGCAACTCCCCGTCCGATATGCGGGACACTGAAGTACGGTCCTGCCTGATTGGAAACATCCATGAATCGCTTTCCATTGACGTTCTGAAACAGGACCGCAGGCTGACGTAATGGCGGACGTCGATACTGAACATGGCCATTCGATATTACGACATCTTCCCATCCATCCTGATTGAAGTCAGCAAAGACGGTACCGAAGCCCACGTAGCGCCGGCACTTTCCCGACATTCCCGTACTGACGCTCGAATGCACGAATTGTCCGTTGCCGAGATTTCGATAAAGTGAGTTATCTTCGAATTCGAAATTGGTCACGAAGATGTCTGGAAGAGCATCTCCATCATAGTCGGCGACGGTGATCCCCATGCTTCCTTCGGGGGCCCCGAACTCGTTAAAAGCACAACCCGCCAGCGTCGCAGTTTCCTCGAATGGAAAGCTCGCGCCCCCTAAATATAACTGGTTTGCACCAGCATCATTGGCCACGTAAAAGTCGATCCATCCATCCCGATTGAAGTCACAAGAGACAACGCCAAGTCCGCGGCCCAGATTATTGATGCCTGCCAGTTTTGTGATTTCTTCAAACGTTCCGTCACGGCGATTTCGAAACAGTCGGTCCTGAGAGGGAGGATAGGAGTTCGGCAAGCAGACATCCCGTTCGCCTCGGTCCTTGTTTCCACAGAATTCATCGGGATTCATCTGCCATTCAACATACGACGCAATGTAAAGATCGGGCCATCCGTCGCGATCAACGTCACTCCATGCGGCAGCAGTCTGCCAGCCTGATGTGACAATTCCGGCCGTCACCGCGACTTCACAAAACTGACCATTTCGCAAATTGTGAAATAACTGACACTGTCCATAGCATGTCACAAAAATATCAGGCCAACCATCACGATCAAAGTCTGCAATCTCGCAGCCGTGCGAATAGTCTCCCGCTAGCTTCAACCCGGCAGTCTGTGTCACATCGGTGAAGTTCCAGTCGCCATCATTGCGGTACAAGGCGCCTGAAGTTCCCTTGGGCCGATCCGAATGAGAGGTCGGAATGACACCCCCACCTGTGAAATACAGGTCGAGGTCTCCATCCTGATCGTAATCGATCATGGCGACTCCACCGCCAACAGTTTCCAGCAGCGTGAATTGCTGACTTTTCTGGCCGTTATGGTAAGAGAATCGAACTCCGGTCCGTGCGGTCCTGTCTTCGAACCAGTCGTCGGATTGAGCCGCACGAGGAGCGGTGTGTTCATCGACGTCGGTTGGGGCGGCCTGATTCGCAACTTCAGGACTTGGAATGGGGCCACGTGAACCGCATCCAACAATTAACACGAACAGGATTCCTGCGCGATTCAACAAGTGCAGCCCATGTTTCAATTCGTGAAAACGATTTCCGCTCACGATGCCAACCATTTGATTCAATGAGGATTCTGACCAGATCTGGCAATAAAAAAAGAAACGGCGATTATCAAGTAATCGCCGTATCATCGTAGCTCAATCAGTACTCGACAGTGAAAGAATCTTTCACTCGTTGATGTCGAAATTGAATTGATTGTCACCCTTTTTCACGTCGATTGACATCCCGCTTGTCGACGGGCTGAGATATTTGGCAGGAACTGCGGACTCGGTTTCTGGAGCCTTACCTTTTTCCGAGGCCTTCATCATCTGTTCCGGTGTCATCGGGGGTTTAACCGGAGGAGAAATACTGATCTGATTCATTCCAACGCTGGCAGTTACAGAAAATGTTCCATCAGCAGCAACACTCCCCGATGCCGTCGCAGCTCCTGCGCCCGACCCCTGAAAGGTGACCGTTGTTCCAGCGGGAAACGACGTCCCTTTGCGAGTGATCTTGCCTTTCACTGATCCCGTTTCTTTCGTTGGAGTTGCTTTTGCGCAGCCCCAAAGCAATCCACAGCAAATCGCAACCGCAGCCAGTTTCAAAGACACCTGCATTTCAATGGTTCCCGTAACAAGGACTGTTTAACGAACCGAGCGTCTTGCCAAAGGCGAGACGCTCGGCTTTCAAATGAATCCGCAATCAGAGTCAGTAAACTTAGAATTCACCGATTGGCTGCCCGTCATCGCGAGTTGCGAGTCGACGCAGATTCAGCATGTCCATATTTGCACTGAGGAATCGGACCGTACCATCACCAAGCAGGCAATGGACTCCACCAGTGTGAGCTGACAACAAAGGATTGTTTCCGCCGTGATTGTCACAGACACCGTTTGATCCATTGTTAACCTTCAGGTTTCCCTGGCCATATCCAATTGGCCACTGAATTGTTGTCAGATTAAAGGTACGATCACCACCGAAACCTGCAGCCACCTTACCGGCTTGCGACGTACCCATCATCCATCCGTGGGGATAACCGGGGTCAACGTGGTAGCGGTTGTTATTCGTATCGTAAGCCCAGTCTGACGTTTCACTCATCATCATGATGTTTGAAGAACCATCGGTCAGAGCAGCCATACTCAGGCTGTCGTTCGGGACCAGAACGCCCCCCCCTGCGATCGTCGCACCGCAGCTTCCCCC
>Ga0194055_10002455_pt1 | contig 14681 bp, 11 predicted proteins | sample SepL449m_MetaG_FD_155482 | JGI IMG/M metagenome (GOLD analysis project Ga0194055, IMG submission 155482) | Anoxic zone freshwater microbial communities from boreal shield lake in IISD Experimental Lakes Area, Ontario, Canada - Sep2016-L442-9m | ecosystem: Environmental > Aquatic > Freshwater >... | reverse complement strand
AGTGGACAGGCTGATCATGTCAACGCGGTCACTTTTTGGACTCTGGTTACTGCTTGCTTGCGCTGTGTCCGGAAGTGCAAGATCGGCGATGAGTACCTCATCGGCGAATTGACCGGCTCGGGCCAGGAGCTGGCCATCGGCATCGACCACGAGGGAGTCGCCGTCAAAGACCAGTTCGTCTTGACCGCCGACCAGGTTGACGTAGGCCAAGGGGATGTTGGCTTCGCGAGCACGGCGTTGGCACAGCTCAAGTCGCATGTCGTCTTTGTTGATCTCGTAGGGACTGCCGTTCAAGACGATTAGCGCATCGGCGCCTTCTCCCGCGGCCCGCGATGCCGGACCGGCATCTTTCCAAAGGTCTTCGCAGATGGTGATCGCAAGTCGCACACCGTGAACTTCAACAATTAGGTCACGCTCGCCAGGGGCGAAGTAGCGGTATTCGTCAAAAACCCCGTAATTAGGCAGGTGCTGTTTGGCGTACTGGGTGATGACTTTCCCGCCATGAATGACAGCAGCAATATTTTGGGGCAGTCCGCTCTCGGTTCGCTCGCCAAGGGCACCAACGATGATGACTAACGAGTCAAGATCTCGGCGTTTGAGCGTGCGAGCCAATGTTTGCAATCGATAGGTGGCAGCTTCAATGAAGGAATCGCGCAGAGCGAGATCTTCGATGGGGTAGCCGGTAAGGAACATCTCGGGAAGCACCAAGACGTGCGCACCTTTGCGCCGAGCTTCAAAGGCCGCCGTAACAACTTTTGCGGCATTACCGGTCAGGTCACCCACCACGGGGTTGGCCTGGGCTAGAGCAAGGCGGAGTAACTTCACGCGCTACAGCCTAGGCAGTGCCCTGACCTGAGATCTGAGCCCCTTACGTCTTGATTTGCAGGCCGGAAAGGTCAGGTTTACCTCAGCGAAACAACTAGCCCTCACACTGAAGTCATGGATAAGCAAACTGAATTCGTTCTGCGCACCCTTGAAGAGCGAGACATTCGCTTCGTACGGCTGTGGTTCACCGATGTCCTTGGATTTTTGAAGTCGGTGGCGGTTGCTCCGGCCGAACTTGAAGCGGCCTTTTCAGAAGGTATTGGATTTGATGGCTCGGCGATCCAAGGCTTTGCCCGAGTATCTGAATCGGACATGCTGGCTCGACCTGACGCGTCAACCTTTCAAGTCTTGCCTTGGCGTGGAGAGTCCAATGGTGTGGCTCGAATGTTCTGCGACATCTTGATGCCCGATGGAACTCCCAGTTATGCCGATCCACGATTTGTTTTGCAGCGTGCGTTGAGCAAGGCAGCTGATCAAGGCTTTACCTTCTACACGCACCCTGAAATTGAGTTCTATCTCTTGGATCAAGCACCCGGTCAAGGTCGCACCCCGCAGCCGGTGGATTCAGGTTCCTACTTCGATCACACTCCCAACGGTGTGGGTCATGATTTCCGCCGTGAAGCCATCACCATGCTTGAGGCGATGGGGATTTCGGTGGAGTTCTCTCATCACGAAGCAGGTCCGGGTCAAAATGAAATTGACCTGCGTTACGCCGATGCGCTGACCACGGCTGACAACATCATGACGTTCCGTCTGGTGGTTAAGGAAGTAGCCCTAGAACAAGGGGTCTATGCCACCTTCATGCCCAAGCCGTTTGCTCAGCACCCCGGTTCAGGAATGCACACCCACCTGTCCCTTTTTGAAGGTGACCGTAATGCCTTCTTCGAAGCAGGTGCTGAATTCCAACTGTCGAAAACTGGCCGCTCCTTTATCGCTGGGTTGTTAGTTCACGCTCCCGAAATTACTGCCGTGACTAATCAATGGGTCAACTCCTATAAGCGTCTCTCGGGCGGCGGCGAAGCCCCGTCCTATGTGTGCTGGGGTCATAACAACCGCTCGGCGTTAGTGCGAGTGCCGATGTACAAGCCGCAGAAGGGTCAATCCACTCGGGTGGAATATCGCGCCCTTGACTCGGCAGCCAATCCATATCTTGCGTACGCATTGTTGTTGGAAGCGGGCCTGAAGGGTATTGCTGAAGGGTACGAACTTCCGCCAGGTGCAGATGATGACGTCTGGTCCCTTTCTGATGCTGAGCGTCGTGTGATGGGCATCGAACCTTTGCCGACCTCCCTTGATGAAGCAATCAAGGTGATGGAGAAGTCAGAACTGGTGGCACAAACCCTTGGTGAGCATGTCTTTGATGTGTTCTTGCGCAATAAGCGCGCTGAGTTTTCGGCTTATCGATCGCAGGTGACCCAATGGGAGTTGGACACCGACCTTCCTGTCCTGTAATTGGCGGATCAGCGCAGTAGCGTGAACACGTGACATCTGAGCAGGCTCGGGGAGCAACCGAACGCGGTCGCCTGGTGCGATTGGGTTTTGCTGACGCGGACCAGGCCTTTGATGCGATGGCAGTTTTGTCGGCTCGTGGCTTTTTCGGCGCCGAGGATGCCTTGGAACAGTCTTGGCTTGAGGCCCTCGCGGGCGCAGCTAATCCGGATCTTGCGCTGTGGTCCTTGATGGAAATCGCACTGGCTGGCTCAGCAGAGCGCTCAATTGAACTTGGCACCAGCATTACGACAGCCTTGGGTTTGCGCTTGGTAGCAGTCCTTGGCGCTAGTCGGGCGCTGGGTGAGCATCTGGCTCGCCACGTTGATCAGGTCGATGCTTTGGCCGAATCTCTGACTGGAATTACCTTTGATCATCGCCGCACACAGTTGCTGGTTGCCGTCGGAGCAGATGCCACCAGCGTGGTGCCGCAATCATCCTTGCCGGTGCGCGCAGGTCATCATGCGTTGCGTATCGAATATCGCCGCCAACTTCTGCAGATCGCTGCAGCCGATATTGCTGAGAACGCATCAATGCCGTGGGTAGGGGAGCAACTTGCCGATCTGGCTAGCGCGGCCCTAGAGGCTGGTTTGGCCATCGCCCGGGCACAAGTACCTGATGCGCATACCTGTCGGTTAGCTGTTATTGGAATGGGCAAGACCGGTGGCCATGAACTGAACTACATCTCTGACGTTGATGTCATCTTTGTGGCCGAACCAGCGCCGGATGTCGATGAGCAAGAGGCATTGCGCGTGGGTACTGCGTTGGCGACAGCGTTGATCAAAGCCTGTGGTGAGGTCAACGCTGAAGGATCCCTATGGGAGGTTGATGCTGCGCTCAGACCCGAAGGTAAATCGGGGGCGTTGGTGCGAACCTTGGCCAGTCATGTTGCCTACTACGAGCGCTGGGCCAGTACGTGGGAGTTTCAAGCCTTACTGAAAGCCCGTTGGGTGGCGGGGGATCACGAGCTGGGGTTGGCGTACATGGCGCAGATCGCACCCAAAGTGTGGGCGGCCTCATCGCGCAAGGATTTTGTCCCCGATGTTCGGGCCATGCGAAAGCGGGTAGAAGCCAACATCCCTGCGCACCAGGCTGACCGCCAATTGAAATTGGGACCCGGTGGTTTGCGTGATGTCGAATTTAGTGTGCAGTTGCTTCAGTTGGTACACGGTCGTGATGATTTTCGGTTGCGAAGCACCAGCACGCTCAGTGCCCTTGAGGCGCTGTCCACCTATGGCTTTGTCGGGCGCGAGGACGCTGCCGAACTGGATCGGGCCTATCAGTTTTTACGACGACTTGAGCACCGTATTCAGTTAGTTGATCTGCGGCGAACGCATGTGGTGCCCGATGACCAGGTGCAGCTTCGTTCCTTGGGTCGGTCCATGGGATTTACCAAGGATCCCGCCAACGAATTAGTGGCAGCCTGGCGCGGGCACCAACGTGAAGTCCGACGTCTGCACGAGAAGTTGTTTTATCGGCCACTGCTTGATGCTGTGGTTCGACTTGAGCCCGGTTATGCGCGCTTGACCTTGGAAGCGGCCCAAGCCCGACTGGAGGCTTTGGGATTCTTGGATCCAGTGGGCGCCTTGAGGCACATTGAAGTGCTGACCAGTGGCATTTCGCGTCGGGCCACGGTGCAAAAAGCCTTACTACCGGTGATGTTGTCCTGGTTTGCCGATTCGCCTGATCCCGATACTGGCCTGTTTGCCTTCCGGCAAGTAAGCGATGCCTTGGGTAATACGCCCTGGTACTTGCGCTTGTTGCGGGATGAAGGTGCTGCAGCTGAACGGATGGCGAAGGTCTTGGGTTCGAGCGCGTACGCCGCGGACTTGCTGTTGCGCGCGCCAGAGGCCACGGTGATGTTTGGGGATGAAGATGAACTTCACATCGCCGATCCAGCCACACTTTTGAATGAAGCCCTGCAGATTGTTCAACGGCAATCCGACTCAGCTGAGGCCATTGTGGCTATTCGTGCGCTGCGTCGTCGCGAGCTACTGCGCACCTGTATTGCCGATGTACTTGGGTTGCTGAGCATTGATCAGGTTCTGCAGGCCCTCAGCAGCGTGGCCAGCGTTGTTGTGCAGGCGGGACTGTTAGCAGCCGAGCGCGAAATTCAAGCCCGCAGTGGTCAAGCACTACCTACTCGCTTTGCTGTCATTGCGATGGGTCGCTTTGGTGGTGCGGAATTGGGTTATGGCTCAGATGCCGATGTGCTTTTCGTCCACGACCCGCTGCCGGGCGCTGATGAAGAAAGGGCTGCCCAGGTGGCTCTCGACGTGGCCAATGAACTCAGCCGATTGTTAGCTCTGCCTGCACCAGATCCACCGCTCCTGATTGATGCCGACCTTCGACCGGAGGGCAAGCAGGGGCCGTTGGTGCGATCGCTGGCTTCCTATGCGGCCTACTACAAGCGGTGGTCGCTGGTCTGGGAGAGCCAAGCACTGTTGCGCGCCACTGCGATTGCAGGAGATGAGTCGCTGGGCCAGGACTTCATTGATCTCATCGATTCTGTGCGCTACCCCGAAGGTGGTTTGGACGCAGCCGATGAGTTAGAGATTCGTCGACTTAAAGCGCGGATGGAAACTGAGCGCCTGCCACGCGGAACTGATCCCAAGATGCACCTCAAGTTGGGCCCAGGTGGTTTGAGTGATGTTGAGTGGTGTGCGCAGCTACTTCAACTTAAGTACGGCCATCACATTCTTGAACTACACACCACAAGCACTGTTCAAGCCCTTGAGGTTGCCCGCGAGAAGGGCCTGATTTCTGCTGATGATGCTCGAGTTTTGACTACTTCATGGCGGTTAGCCAGTCAGTTGCGCAATGCCATCATGGTGTCCAAGGGAAAGGCCGCGGACGCGCTTCCCACGCAAGCCACTGAGCGTGCTCGGCTAGCGCACTTGATCAATCACGGCGAGTCAACGGGCGGCGACCTGGTAGAGAGTTATCTTCGGATTACCAGGCGCGCGCGGGCAGTGGTCGAAAGGGTGTTTTACGGATGAGTCGACAAGGCGAAGTGGTGCGCTACCGCGACCTTTTTGCCTCTCGCGAGTTCACCGCTTTAGTTTTTGCCCAGGTGGTGAGCGGGCTCGGAGATCAAGTCGCGCGGGTTGCGCTGGCGCTGTTAGTCCTTGATCGCTCTGGTAGTGCGTCGTTGTCGGCTGCTGCCTTTGCCCTTTCCTATATTCCCTTGGTATTTGGTGGAACCATCCTTGGCCCGTTGGCCGATCGCTTCGCCCGCCACAAAGTGTTGCTGAGCTCAGATGCCCTTCGGGTGATCACTGTTGGCCTGCTGGCAGTTTTTGCTACTGATTCATCACCCTTGATTGTCTTGTTTGCACTCCTGTTCGTTGCAGAAATTTTCACACCGGTCTTTGATGCAGCATGGGCTGCCACCCTCCCCGATGTATTCCCGCAAGTTCGGCAATACCTTGCAGGTTCAGGCCTGTTGCGCACTCTTCACCTTTTGCAGCAAGTCGCAGGCCTTGCTATTGGTGGTTTAGCGGTGGCCTTAATCAGCGTTCAAGGGGCGTTGATCGCCGATGCCGCATCGTTTGCGGTCTCCTTTGTCATTCTCTTTTTGTTCTTGAAGCGGCGGGAGAATCCGCGTAGCGGTCGAAGTGCCCAGTCGTTATTCGCCGATTTCTCAGCAGGAGCGCGCGATCTCTTTGCTGACCCGGCCCGCCGAATTTTGGTATTTGTCGGCTGGGGTTCGGTGCTGATCATGATCACCCCGATGGCGGTGGCTTTACCCTATGCGCAACAAGTGGCAGGCAAGGCTGCACTCGGTAGTTTGTTGATGGCGGCCACAGTAGGTGGGGCAGCGGTTGGCTCCGTTTTTATTGCACGACGCGACCCCCGCTGGCAAGTCGAAGCTATCGTGCCGCTGTCAGTTATTGCATGCTTGCCCTTGCTCGCTGTCTGCGTTGCCCCACCGCTGCCGATCGCATTAATTTTGTGGGCACTATCTGGAGCGGCCACCGGATTTCTGGTTCCACTGATTGGCACCTTGGCCTTACTTACCGCACCGCATATGCGCGGACGTGTCTTGGCACTTGCCGGCGCCGGTTATAACGCTCTGGTGGCCATGACTTATCTGATGGCTGGTGTGCTGGCAGATGTTTCTAAACCATCAGTGGCCATTACCATCGCAGGTGCAGCTGGTCTAGGTCTGATTGGCGTTGTGCAGATCTTTTGGCCCACTAGCGCCATGCGGGCGGCTTTAGACCAGGCGTATGCAACCAATGGTTACGAACAAGACCCGAGCGCCAGCGATACCCAAGAGCGAGCCAGTGCAGGAGAGAGGGAATTAGTTCCAGAAAAAGCCCTGCCGCCGCCGACAAGCGCCCCACCGGAGACATTCCCCAGCGGCGATTTCTGGGACGCTTTCCGCCCGTAGAGCGTTGAGTGGATTCGAGCAGGCGTGGTCTTAGCCCACCCAGATCGCTTTGATGGAACAAAACTCTTTGATGCCGTGGGCTGAAAGTTCGCGACCATAACCCGATCGCTTTGCGCCACCAAAGGGAAGTTCGTTGTAGGACGTGGTCATCCAGTTGATCGTGACGGTGCCGGCATCAAGATCGCGGATGAAGCGCTCTTGCTCGGCCTCGTCATTGGTCCAGGCATTAGATCCCAATCCAAAGGCAGTGCCGTTACCCAGTTCGATGGCTTCATCAAGCGAGTGGACCTTGTACAACCCAGCAACCGGGCCAAAGACTTCGTCGGCGTACATGTCCATGTGTGGCTGAAGGTCACTGACCACCGTGGGTTCGTAGAACCAGCCCGGAGAATCAACGGACTTGCCACCACACAGGATCGTTGCGCCCTTGTCGCGTGCATCATTGACCAGGAGTTCAACATCGGTGCGACCACTTTGGGTAGCTAAAGGTCCAACGTCAGTGGCCTCATCCATGGGATCACCAATTTTCAGTGCGGCCATTCCCGCAACAAAGGCCGCCGCGAACTGGTCATAGACATCGGCGTGAACGATAAAGCGCTTAGCGGCAATGCAGGACTGTCCGTTGTTTTGGCACCGCGCAGTCACCGCGACTGCAGCGGCCTTGTCAACATCAGCCGAAGGCATCACGATGTAAGGGTCTGAACCACCCAGTTCAAGAACTGTTTTTTTGATCTCATCACCACAGATAGCAGCAACGGATTGTCCAGCTGGCTCGGAGCCAGTCAGAGTGGCGGCTCGAACTCGTGGGTCACGCAAAATCGGCTCAACATCGCGTGCACCGATCAGCAACGTGGTGAAGGCCCCTTGCGGAAAACCAGCGCGAGTAAAAAGGTCCTCAAGGTAGAGCGCACACTGAGGAACGTTCGAAGCATGCTTGAGCATTCCGACGTTACCGGCCATCAGCGCAGGGGCGGCAAAGCGCACAACCTGCCAGAGTGGAAAGTTCCACGGCATGATCGCCAACACAATCCCTAACGGGGCATAGCGGGTGTAAGCCTGCTTGGCACCGACCAAGCTGGCATCGACTGGTTCATCAGCGAGCAGGGTCTGCGCATTTTCGGCGTAGTAGCGCATACCCTTGGCGCACTTAGCCGCCTCGCCGCGGGCGGACTTGAGGGTCTTGCCCATTTCCAAGGTCATGATGCGGGCGATGGATTCGTTCTCGGCATCAAGCAGGTCGGCGGCCTTGTTCATCAATTCAGCGCGATGGGCAAATGAGGTGGTGCGCCAAGTCTGGAAGGTGGCGTGAGCCGTAGCAACGGCTGCCTCAACCTGATCAGGGGTGTGAGCAGCGAAGGTTTGGATGGTTTCACCGGTTGCTGGATTTTGCGTCGCGATAGCCATGAACTGATCGTACTCAGAACCGGCAGTTTTGGGCCCAGTCTCAGACAGGAACGACTAAGGACCCCTCCCAGGTGGGAGGAGTCCTTAGGGTCAAACCAGAGTGGGCTGTGACTTAGATGTCGTAGTACAGCTCAAACTCGTGTGGGTGCGGACGCAGACGGATCGGGTCAATCTCGTTGGTGCGCTTGTAGTCGATCCACGTTTCAATCAAGTCAGGCGTAAAGACGTTACCTGCGGTTAAGAAGTCGTGGTCCTTTTCCAAGGCGTCCAGTGCTTCACCCAAGGAAGAAGGAACCGTGGCGATGTTGGCGTGCTCCTCTGGCGGCAATTCGTAGAGGTCCTTGTCAACCGGCGCTGGTGGCTCGATCTTGTTCTTGATTCCGTCCAGGCCAGCCATGAGCATGGCCGAGAAGGCCAGGTATGGGTTGGCCGATGGGTCAGGAACGCGGAACTCAATGCGCTTGGCCTTGGGGTTGTTACCCGTAACGGGGATACGAACCGAAGCCGACCGGTTGCGCTGGGAGTAGACCAAGTTGACCGGAGCTTCAAAGCCTGGCACCAAACGGTGGTAAGAGTTAACCGTTGGGTTGGTGAAGGCAACCAAAGCCGCTGCGTGGTGGAGGAGTCCACCGATGTACCAGCGAGCGATGTCGGACAAACCGGCGTAACCGAGCTCGTCGTAGAACAGCGGCTTGCCGTCCTTCCACAATGACTGGTGGGCGTGCATACCCGAACCGTTGTCACCAAACAAAGGCTTGGGCATGAAGGTGACGGACTTGTTGTTCCGCCAGCCGACGTTCTTGATGATGTACTTGAACAACATCAAGTCATCGCCTGCCTTGCGCAAGGTGTCGAACTTGTAGTTGATCTCGGCCTGTCCAGCGGTACCGACTTCGTGGTGAGCGCGCTCAACCTGGAAGCCAGCATCCAGAAGGGCGGTGCTCATCTCGTCGCGCAGGTCCGAGTAGTGGTCAACCGGCGAAACGGGGAAGTAGCCACCCTTGTAGCGGGTCTTGTAGCCCAAGTTGCCGCCTTCTTCTTCGCGACCGGTGTTCCATGCGCCTTCGATGGAATCGATGAAGTAGTAGCCAGCGTTCTGCTTGGTTTCGAAGCGAACATCATCAAAGATGTAGAACTCAGCTTCTGGTCCGAAGTACACCGTGTCGGCGATGCCGGTGCTCTTGAGGTATTCCTCAGCCTTGGCTGCCACGTTGCGTGGGTCGCGGCTGTAGAGCTCGTTGGTGAACGGGTCCACAATCGAGAAGTTCATGTTCAACGTCTTGGCTGCACGGAACGGGTCAATCACGGCAGTGTCAAAGTCGGGGACCAACTTCATGTCTGACTCGTGAATGGCCTGGAAGCCGCGAATGGATGATCCATCGAACATCATGCCGTTGTTGAGGGTGTCTGCATCGATGGTGGCTGCAGGCACGTTGAAGTGCTGCATCACACCGGGCAGGTCGCAGAAGCGCACGTCGATGTACTCGACGTTTTCCTTCTTCACATACGCAAGCAGTTCGTCAGCGTTCTTAAACATCTATCCTCCAACGGGGGGCTAGCTCTAGGGCTAACCAACTGGGTCGTTATTGCGAAAAACCTGCTCGGCGCTGAGTGGGTTCTCCTGAAGAACTGGCTTAACCCTAGGTTGTCCGGATTTCTCTGCCGTGTACGGGTTGTTGCGTGCATGTAACGCTTGAACGCCTAGTCTGTGGGTGTGGAGCGCAAAGACTTGGGATCGTGGCTCAATGGACCCATCTTTGGGATTGGTGAGACAGGTGAGGTTCAAGAGCCAGGTGTTCGGCTGGGATTGCCGGCATCCGGACCTGGCTCGGTAGCTGGCATTGGCCGGCGCATTGTTGCCTTGTTCATTGACTGGATCATTGCGGTGATTTTGGTGAGCCTGGTCAGCAAGGGATCCCTTGGATTCGGCGTTGCCCCTGCCCAATCGAGCCGCTCTGGCTGGGTGTGCCTGGTGGTGTTCTTCTTCTTTGTGACGGCCTTTACCGGGTTCACCGGTGCCAGCCTTGGCCAGCGCTGCATGAAAATTGTGGTGGCCCGTCTTGATGGCGCGCCTATTGGCTTGCTTCGCGCTGTGGTGCGCACCTTCTTGTTATGCCTAGTTATTCCGGCGGTTTTCTACGACCGTGATCGGCGGGGATTTCATGACAAGGCCGTTGGCACCCTCACACTTCAACGGACATCTTGAAACGCTTAGTTAACGATTTCAATTGAGTTATCGCCAAAGCCCTTTGAGTTTGTTGGTGAAAGGCAATCTTGGCCCCTGTCGTAGTTATGAAAAATCGCAGTCGCTGACCTGTTTGTTGTTAGTGCATTGAAGCCAATAATTTTAGCGAAGTAGGTGTTGATGGTCTGACCAAAGCTCACCTTGATCGCTGTACAGGGAGTGGTATTTGACGAGTCATGTCCTCGCTCACCGTAGTAATCCCTGTAATCCTTGTAGTCATTGTTGTTTTGCCCAGAGGCGGTAACGTCGCTCACGATGGCGCTGGAAGCATTCGCCCACTCATTTTGGGTTAAAGACTGGACCGCTACGCCTCGTGCGGTAGCTAGGGCTTGGGCATCGCTCACGCGAGGGAGTGATCTGTTGTAATCAAGGCTGATCACGCCGGCTTGTGCAGCGGCTTCAACGTCGCCAGACAGTCTGTTACTGACTGAAGAAACGTTGGCGAGGTCGATGGCAAAGGCTGCCGCTGCCAGCAAAATTGGGAGGGTAAGTGCGACCCACACTGCTACGACGCCGGCGTCATCGCGGTGCCTTCCCATCATCGTCCGCCGTACCCTGAATCGTGGTGGTGGTGGCGGTCGTGTTTACCGTTTGAACGTGGCGTGCTACACGAAGCGTTGGGATTAAACGTTTGACTTGGGTACACGGTGACAACTTGTTGTGCTTCTAGCTCAAGGTCTGGGCCAACCCCCAGCAGCCTGGAAGTTCCCGACAACCAGTTGTGGAGTGAGTCGACATACACGCCCACCCCATCGCCACACTCAGCTTGAAGGTCTGATCCATTCCACGATCCTGAGTACTTGTGGAAATTGGAAACTGTCGCAGTGCCGTCGACGTTGCCACCATCGAATGTGTAGTCCAGACAGGTGGACGCTGGACAAGGATTCGAACTGGTTGAACCATCCGGTTGGCCAGATGCATCGGCAGAATAGATGTAGACGTAGTCGCCAGCGCTGAGGGCGGATGCGTTGCGGGCTAGGTCAGTCAATGCGGCATTGATGATTGATAAACCGTTCGCACTGTTCGAACTTGGACTGGGTTTGGCAGCGGCCGCATGTGCGGCAGAGGCGGTCATGGAATTAAGCTCGCTGGAATGACGAAACGCAAAACTCATCTCAATCACGCCAAAGATCAAGGCAATCAAAAGCGGGGCAATAAGGGCAAATTCAACGGCGGCAGCACCGGAGTCGCCGTTCGTGCGAGCCAGCCGGTAGCGCATCAGCCAAGAGGGTTTTGCGTCAGCATCGAATGGCCTACGCATCGGTCCTCCTTGACTGTCCATGGCACGTCAGTGTCTCAGATCCCCAGATTATCCACACCTGCCGTGGGTGTCCAAGAGGCAATTTCACCCAGTTAGCGCTGTTTGCCCCGTGGCACGCGCCCGCCCTTGGGCATTGGGCCCTTGGGGATGGGCATGGATTCCATCATCCCGCCTAGCGCGGCCAGTCGGCGCCTGACCTCTGTAACCTCTGCGGGCTTAAGTTTGCGGGGCAGTTTTTGCAGGGCTCGTTGAACTTTGGCCAGCCCGATAGTGCCTGGCCCATCGCCGACGATGATTTCCGTGATGGGCACATCAGCTGCGAGTTTGTTCAAGCGCTTGGTCTCAGTAGCAAGCAAGGCACGCACTCGGTTCGTGTCGCCCTCAGCGATCAGCACAATGCCCGGGCGTCCAACGGCGCGCGAGACAAGGTCTTGTTGGCGATTGATTTGCACCGCTGGGGTAATGGTCCAACCCTTAGTTCCTTCAGCCACAGCTGCCGCAGCTCCTGGTTGTCCTTCAACTTGCGCGTACGCGGCACGTTCAACGCGGCGACCAAAAATCACCAGCGCAACCAAGATGCCGACCGGAATTCCAATGATCGCGTAAGCAATGTGCGTGTTCTTTGGCAAGAACAATCCGATACCAACAACTACACCCCACCCGAGCATGAAGAATGCAAAGGTGATCAGTCCAACGAACTTGTCAACCTTTGCGGTCATGGAATAGGCCTGGCCAATCTGGCGAAGGCGCGTAAACCGGGGTTCTTTAGGGGCGGTTTCGGTGGTGGAATTTTTTGCCATGAGTAGACCCTATGAGTCCGGCGTTAGTTTTCTACGTTGCGGGCTTGCTTGGCTGCTCGGCGTTGGCGCTCAAGCTCTTCGGCGGCCTGCGGTGTTGGGGCTGTGCCCCCAAGCCGGGCTGGAACCCACCAGCGGTCTTCAGCATTGCCGGGTTGATCTGGGTAGCGGTTTTGCAGATCAGTCAACAGGCTTTGGATCTGCACTTTGACCCGCTGGGTGGCTGCATCGTGGTCTTCTCGCCGCTCAAAAAACATCGGTTCACCAACGGAGAGCAGGATCGGGGTCGGGTCGGTGGGAAATGCTGGCTTGCGAGCTTTTGTCCAAACCCGCTGGGAGCCCCAAATAGCAATCGGAAGAACCGGCACTCCGGCCGCGGCAGCAAGTGCGGTAGCTCCGGATTGAAAGTCGATGAGTTCAAAAGAGCGGCTTACCGTGCCTTCGGGAAAAATTCCTATTAGTTCACCAGATTTCAGCAGTCGAAGTGATTGCGCAAAAGATGCCGTTCCGGCGTTTCGATCAACACTGACGTGATGCATGCTGCGCATGATCGGACCCCCGATGGGGTTATCAAAGACTTCCTTTTTACACAAAAACCGAACCAGTCGCCCTTGTTCTCTAGCGGCAGCCCCGATAAAAGTGAAGTCCATGTACCCGGTGTGATTGCCAGCAAGTACTGCGCCACCGGTTGCGGGGATATGTTCCGAACCAGCGATGTCCAACCTCAGGCGCAACGCCTTAAACCCAAATCGGGTAAAGCCGATGATCGGTCCGTAGGTTCTATCAACGATGGGTTTGGCAGTACTCATGCCGAAGCCGTACGGGATTTTGCTTCTTGAGCTTGGCTAAACAGTCGACCGGCCCGATACGACGAGCGCACCAGCGGTCCCGACATCACGCCGGCAAAACCGAGCTCCTCAGCAAAGCCGGCAAGGTAGGTGAACTCAGTGGGGTCAACCCAGCGATCAATGGGATGGTGACGCGCGCTCGGGCGTAGGTACTGGGTGATGGTAATCAGGTCGCAGCCAGCATCGTGCAGGTCTTCAAGGGCTTGCTCGACTTCAGAGATTTCTTCACCCATTCCCAGGATTAGGTTGGACTTGGTAATCAGGCCGGCATCACGGGCCTGGCTGATCACAGTCAGAGAGCGCTCGTAGTCAAAGGCAGGGCGAATGCGCTTGAAAATGCGCGGCACGGTTTCCAGATTATGGGCAAAGACCTCTGGTCGCGCGTCAAAGACCTGACCGAGCAACTGTGGGCGAGCATTGAAATCGGGAACCAAAATCTCTACGCCACAACCGGGATTGAGTTCATGTACTTGTCGAATCGTCTCGGCGTAGAGCCAGGCGCCTTCGTCTTGAAGATCATCGCGCGCGACGCCGGTGATAGTTGCGTAACGCAGGCCCATCTTTTGAATGGACTCTGCCACGCGCCGCGGTTCATCGGTATCGAGTGCTTGGGGCTTGCCGGTATCGATCTGGCAAAAGTCGCACCGCCGAGTGCACTGATCGCCACCGATCAGGAAGGTGGCTTCACGGTCTTCCCAGCATTCAAATATGTTGGGGCACCCTGCTTCTTGGCACACGGTGTGCAAACCTTCGTCTTTGACCAATGCGGTAAGCGCAAGGTATTCGGGGCCGGTGCGCAAGCGCGTTTTAATCCACTCGGGTTTGCGTTCGATGGGCACTTCAGAGTTGCGTACCTCAAGGCGGAGGAGTTTTCGTCCCTGCGGGTCAACCATGATCTCCCGCCTTCCGCGCTAACTCGTAGTAAATGGTGAAGCCGAACCAGCCATAGCTGGTGGGTTCTTGCTCAAGTCTAGATACGGCTCATCGGAGTAGCTCGGTAGTGCCGAGTCTGTGGCGGTTTGCTCAGGGATCAGGGCGCTGATCCTGGCGGACTTCATTCGAGCACGGGCAAGGAAGGCCCGAAGCAGGGCCACTGCACTGATCAGAACAACCGCACAAATGGCGGAAATGATGAAGTAGGTCTTGGCAGCCGCGCTTGGGTCAGTAGTGATTTGGCTAAGGCCGGTTTGACTTGCTGATTCTTGAAGGAAGCCGTTCAGAATGGAAACAGCGATGGCGGCAAAGATCAGATCAAGGATGAGGACAACGCTGAGTCGAATGCGACGGTTTGTGATGAAGAACGCGAGCGCGATGCCGATGATGCCTAAAAGTGTAAACACTGCCCAGGCCCCGGAGATGCCAGAGAGCGATTGAACGAAGGGAGCCGCAGAGGTCAAGTCGTTGGTGGCGGCCGCGG
>Ga0194055_10002452_pt1 | contig 14685 bp, 13 predicted proteins | sample SepL449m_MetaG_FD_155482 | JGI IMG/M metagenome (GOLD analysis project Ga0194055, IMG submission 155482) | Anoxic zone freshwater microbial communities from boreal shield lake in IISD Experimental Lakes Area, Ontario, Canada - Sep2016-L442-9m | ecosystem: Environmental > Aquatic > Freshwater >... | reverse complement strand
GTCTACGACGTGATTCCCCTGTTGTTTCCCGAATGGGTCTCACCACGCACCCGTAAGGCACATCTGCGCTCGCTCAAGCAGATCAAAGACCGAGCCGACCATATCGTTGCGATCTCTGAGGTGACGAAGCGCGACCTTGTTGAGCACCTCTCGATCAGTGCCGAGCGGATCTCGGTGGCGTATCCGGGTGTCGACGCCACCTACTCGACGGCCCTCGCCAAACCACCGAGCGTGGTGCAGGAGCGGCCGTACGTGGTTGTTGTCGGTACGACCAACGCACGTAAGAACCTTGTGAGAATGCTCCAGGCCTTCGCCGAGCTCGCGCAGACCGACACAGACCTTGACCTCGTGGTGGTTGGATCAGCCGACGCCGACGAGGGTGCAATCCGCGCCGAGGTTGAGCGCCATGGCATTGCGAGTCGCGTGCACCGACTTGGCTACGTCAGTGACGCCGAGCTGGCGGGCATCGTGGCGGGTGCGCGTTGCCTGGTGTTTCCCAGCCTCTATGAGGGCTTTGGCATGCCAATCGTCGAGGCGATGGCTGTTGGCGTCCCGGTTGCCGCGAGCGCAAACACAACGCTCGACGAGGCGTGTGGAGCGGCTGCTGTGCGCTTTGACCCACTCGACTCTGCCGCGATGGCAGCCGCGATCAGTGGGCTCCTCAGCGAGCCGACGGCGGATCTCATCGAGCAGGGTCGACGACACGCCGCGGGCTTCACCTGGAGTGCGGCGGGCGAGGCCATCGCCACAGCTGTCGAGACCACAGTGCGCGAGGGGCGGCAGGGCTAGTGCGCGTCGCCTGGGACATCACCACCCTCTGCATGCCCGCCACGGGTATCGGCCACTACACGCGCGAGGCGTTGTACGCCACCGCCCGCGCTCGTCCTGATTGGAAGTTTGTCGCTACCTCGTTTGCGGGTGGGGAAGGCACCGCTCGCATGCGTACGGCGCTTGGTGACATGCCCACCAATATTGAGCACCGCCACGTCAAGCTGCCGGGTGCGCGGTTTGTGCGTCGAGGTATCTCGTCTGCACCGCTGCCTGCCCTCGAGGCGATCACGGGTCGGGTCGATGCCTTTGTTGACTCGGAGTGGTTTCATCCCCGGCAACGCCACGGCAAACGCATCTCTGTGGTCTACGACCTGATCCCACTGCGCTTTCCCGACTGGGTCGACGACAAGACGCGGCGGTTTCACCTGCGCACGGTCGAGGGGCTTGGCGAGCGCGCCGACACCATCGTTTGTATCTCCGAGGCAACGGCAGGCGACGTGGTGCGCGAACTCGGCATTCCCCGCGAGCGCATCGCGATCGTGCGTCCTGGTGTCGACCCTGCCTATCTCTCGGCGGTGCCAGACACGCTACCGATGCTTGCCAACTCGGACTACCTGCTTGCGGTGGGCACGATCAATGAGCGCAAGAACCTTGGTGTCCTGATCGATGCCTTCTCCCAGATCGCGGGCAAGTACCCCACGATGCGATTGGTCATCTGCGGTGCTCCCGACCGTGACGCCGCACGTATCACCCAGCTGCTGCGCGAGCGTGGCCTCGAGCAGCGTGTGATTACACTCGGCTACGTCGCGGACAACGAACTACCGGGAATTGTCGCAGGCGCCAAGATCTTCGTCTTTCCAAGCCTCTTCGAAGGCTACGGAATGCCAGTTGTCGAGGCAATGGCCGCGGGAGTACCGGTGTTGGCGAGCAGCGACCCGTCGATCGACGAGGCTGCAGGTGGTGCAGCTGTGCGCTTTGACCCGCGCGATCCAAACGCGCTTGCTGGCACACTCGAGCGCCTGCTGGGCTCGACCTCAACTCAGCAAGACCTGATCAGGCGAGGGCGAGAGCACGCGGCCACGTGCGGCTGGGCCGCATCGGGGGAGGCGTTTGCGGTGGCGATTGAAGAGACCCTCGCTGGCCACCGAGAGAAGTCCTAGACTTCTGCCATGGACCTCGCAGAGATCATGACAACGAACTTTGCCGTTGTTACGCCTCACGCCACGCTGGCTGATGCGTCGCGACGCATGGTTGATGTCGATACGGGCGCTGCTGTGGTGGTCGAGAATGATCGCCTCGTCGGCATGGTCTCTGAACGCGACCTGCTCCGCGTCTTTCGCGACGGCGGCTCGCCCGACCAACTCGTCGAAGACCGCATGACCCGCGATGTGCTCTCCGCCTCACCAACGACCGCCGTGCCCGAGGCGATGGCGATCATGGTTGACGGCAAGTTTCGCCACCTACCCGTCGTCAAAGACGGTCGAGTAGTCGGCATGATCTCGATGCGCGATCTGATGGCCTGGGCGTCGCTCGCGATTCGTTCCGGTGGGCACTCGGAGCTCGACGAGGTTGATACGGCGGAGTTGCTGGCGACGATCAATCGGATGCGGACCGGGGCTGCGTAGTCCGCGCGCTGCTCACCTCCAGCCCGATTGAGTTGACGTTGAGGTGAGTATGTATCCAGATCAGGATTCCGGCACGGCGGCCGGTGAAGCCCGGCAGCGCTCGCAGGAAACGGCCGAGGTGATCGCCGAGGTTGAGCGGATGCGTATGAACGTACTTGGAAGCGCTTCTGAGTATCACCCTGGCGAGTTCTGGGACGATCTGATTGCCCGGAACATAGCGATGCTTGAAGCCTCGGGGATTGAGAATTTTAAACGCACAATTGCGAACAACTACTACAACTGGATGGTCAGTTCGATCCACGACCCTCAAATTCAGAGGGCGATCACAAACTGGCTTCGGCACCCGAGCCTCCGGCCGCTAGCGGCTCAAATGAGGGGGGGAGTGCGGGAAATTCGGACGTTGGATCGTTCGGGCTCGTACTCGTTCAGTCGATTTCAGAGTTTGAAGTACAAGATGTTTGTCGCTGCTATCTGGGAGACAGCACGGCGACTCGATAGTCGGAGCCTCACAAACATCCTCAGTGAGCCACCTCAAGGGAATCCACTCAGTGTGAAGACACAAGGGCGGGAGATCTCGCAAGATCTCGCGAATAGCATCGTCGAACTCTCTTATGTGGACAGCGTGCGGCCGCTCCGGGCCGGCGATCGTATTGCAGAGTTAGGTGCTGGCTACGGGCGTCTTGCGGATGTCTTTCTTAAGACCACCAGCGTCACCTATTGCGTGTTTGATATTCCACCCGCATTGGCTGTCGCTCAGTGGTACCTGCGGAAGATTCATGGTAACGACCGAGTCATCGCGTTTGACCCCACTATGACGTTTAAGGAACTCGTTGATCGACTAGTCCCCGGAGTGGTTGCGTTCTTCTCACCGTCTCAGTTAGAACTGTTCCCGGACGGTTGGTTTGACGTGACGCAGACGATCTCCACTCTTCCGGAAATGCCCCGCCGGCAGTCGGATCATTACCTAAAGCTTCTCGCGCAAAAGTCGGGTGATGTCGTCTACCTCAAACAGTGGATTCGGTGGCGAAACGACCGCGATCAGGTTGAGTTACGCGAAGCTGATTACAATCTCGGACCCGGCTGGGCGCTGGCTGCGCGGCGCGAGGATCCGATTCAACCCCAATTTTTCAACCAGGTATGGCGCCGGAAGCGAAGTTGAATCATGCCGTCGTCTTGTTGTCGGGCGGCAACTAGGATGCCGCGGCGACCGATGCGCGAAGGCCTTGTTGGAGCGAGGTTGTGGGTGTATAGCCAACGAGTTGACGGAGGCGGGTGATATCGGCAACAACGGGGTCTTGGTCGGAACGTTCATCCGCTTCGAGGTTCAGAAGTTTCGGCCTGCCCACGATCGTGGCAATTTCTTGCGCGATAGTAGCCAGTGGGGTACCGATTCCAGAGCCTACGTTCACGGTTGCATTCATTCTCACCCCGGCCATGACGGCGAGAGCTTCACCGACGTCCTGCGAGTAGATGTAGTCACGTACGAGCGTTCCGGACCGAACGTGCGCCGGCTTGTTCTCGATCAGGGAGCGCGCGGTGGAGGAGACAAATTTGCGTGGATCTTCTCCCGGTCCGTAGGGGAAGAAGATTCGCGCCCAGCCGATGCTGGCACCGTAGTCCTCTGCCAGAGCAATGGCGTACTCGTGGAGTCGCACCTTGGTTGCCCCGTAGATTGAGGCGGGACGGATTGGGCTCGAGTCTTCGTTGAGGATCTGTTCACCGGCATTCCAGTCGTATTCGGCGCACGTCCCAGCGACCACGGCGTGTTTCCCACCACCGGCGAGGAATTCGCGGAGCAGCGTCTTCGAAGACTCCAACCAGAGCTCGTTGGCGGCGCTCGTCCAGAATTCGCCGTGCGTTGTGTCCCACGCGAGGTGCACCAGCACGTCTGGTCGAACCGTTGTTACCACAGACGACGGATCGTCTAGGAGGTCGGTTTGGTGGTGCGTTTGGGGGGCGTCGGTCGCGGCAACAGTGCGGGAAATGGTGTGGACTTCAAATCCTGCAGACCGAAGTGCCGCCGTGGTTGGGGTTCCGATGAAGCCGTTCGCACCTGTGATCAGGATCCGTGTCACGTTGGTAGCAGCGAGAATCCGAGGTCCCGGTCGGACAGGATCCGTTTAGCGATCGGTGCCGGCCAATCGATGCCAAGGCGCGGATCATCCCACCGGAGTCCGCGCTGCGCGTCAGCGACGTAAGGCGTGCCCATCAGGTAGTGAACCTCGGTGCTATCTGTGAGCGTCTGGAATCCATGGGCGATCTTTGGCCCGAGCAGGAGCGCACCATGGTTCGCTGATGAGAGTTCGCGCCCGTACCACTGCAGGTAGGTGGACGATGTGGGGTCGATATCGACACCGACATCGAAGATCGCGCCGCTGGTGCAGCGGACGATCTTCGCCTCGCCGTGTGGAGCCTCCTGGTAGTGCATGCCGCGCACGGTGTCGCGGTGTGCGTTGAAGGACGCGTTCGCCTGGACGATGGTAAAGGGGAGCGCGCGGGCGGAGATCTCATCCATGTCGATCAGGCGCGCGAACCAGCCACGATCGTCGACGAGCGGGTCTGCCTTCAGTTCCCAGATTCCATTGACGGGGGTCTCGACGATACGCATTTGATTAGCGCGTAGGGGTCAGAACCTGGAGATCCGGAGTGCGGCACAGGAACCGCCCGCCCCAGTCACCAATGAAGGCGAGCTGCTCCACGATTTCGTCTTTCAGGTTCCACGGCAGGATCCAGACGATATCGGGTCGTTCGTCCGTAATGGCGTCTGGCGATAGGATCGGAATCCGGGAGCCGGGGAGTAGCCGGCCCTGCTTGTGCGGATTGAGGTCGCAGGTAAAATCAACGATATCGCGGCCGATGCCACAGTAGTTCAGCATCGTGTTTGCTTTCGCGGGAGCGCCGTAGCCGACGATCCGCTGACCGCTCTGTTTCAGTTCAATGACTTTGGCAAGGATCTCGAGCTTGTCTCTCTTGACGGCGGCATCGAATGCGAGATACGTCTCGAGGTCATCCAGTCCCGCCACCTTCTCTAGCCCGAGAACGTACTGCACGGAATCCAGCGTGGGGCGAGGATCGCCGTCGTGGCACGCGAGGATGCGGAGGGAGCCGCCGTGGGTCGGCAGCCGCTCGACGTCAAATACCCGGAGCCCGTGCACTTCGAGTACGAACTGCGCCGAGCGGAGCGAGAAGTACGAGAAGTGTTCGTGGTAGATCGTGTCCCATTGCATCTCTGACATCTGTGTCATGAGGTGTGGAAACTCGAGACTAATCACGCCTGTGGGCTTTAGTGCCGCCTTGAGTCCGCGGGTGAAATCCGCAAGATCGGGGACGTGTGCGAAGACGTTGTTGCCGACGAGGAGATCCGCTCCACCGTCGGACATGATGTCGCGCCCGACGGCTTCGCCAAAGAACTCGGTGCGTGTTGGGATGCCCTTGCCGATCGCCACCGCAGCAGTATTCGCGGTCGGCTCGACCCCAAGCACAGCGATGCCGCGTGGTAGAAAGTGCTGCAGGAGATACCCATCGTTGGAGGCGACTTCGACGACCATACTCGTCTGGTCGAGCGAAAGCCGGTCCGTCATCGTGTCTGCGAATCGCCGCGCATGGTCGACCCACGAGGTGGAGTACGACGAGAAGTAGGTGTACTCGTCGTCGAAGATGCTTTCGCGCGCCTCAAACTCCTCCAGTTGCACGAGGAGGCACTCTGAACACACCAGCGCGTGGAGTGGATAGAAAATTTCACCCGTGTTGGCGTCGCCGATGTGCGGGTTTGCGTTAGCAATTGGCGAGAGGCCGAGGTCAGCGAAAGTGCGGGTCAGTAACGCGCCACAGCCGCGGCAGCGGGCGCTCTCCGAGGTGACCATCAGGCACTCCCTCGCGCCCATGGTGCGTCGCCCGTGGCCCACAGTGATTCAAGTTGCTCGCGGTCGCGGAGCGTGTCCATTGGGTGCCAGAACCCACGATGGCGGTACGCGTTTAACTGGCCATCCGTTGCGAGTGAGCGCATTGGTGATTCTTCCCAGATCGTGGAGTCGTCCACGATCCGCTCGAGGACGCCCGGTTCGAGTACGAAGAACCCGCCGTTCATCCACGCACCGTCCCCCTGAGGCTTCTCCTCGAACGCTTCGACTCGGCTGTCTCCATCCGCGATACGCAAAGCGCCGAACCGGCCTGGTGGCTGCACGGCGGTGACGGTAGCGTCCAGCCCACCGGCCCGGTGGGCGTCCAGCAGGGCAGTGATATCGATGTCGGCTACACCGTCACCGTACGTCATCATGAATGTCTCGTCGTCGAGGTACGGAGCAGCGCGCTTGAGTCTGCCGCCCGTCATCGTGGCCGAGCCCGTGTCGATCAGTGTGACGCGCCACGGTTCGGTGCGAGACCTGTGTACAGCGACCTCGCCGGTCTCGAGGTCGAGTGTGACGTCAGAGGTGTGGAGTGCGTAGTTCGCGAACCATTCCTTGATGACGTAGCCCTTGTAGCCGAGACAGATGACGAATTCAGTAATGCCGAACATCGAGTAGCGCCGCATGATGTGCCAGAGGATGGGCTTGCCACCGATCTCGACCATCGGCTTCGGGCGCGTGGTGGTCTCCTCGCTCAGGCGAGAACCGAGTCCCCCCGCAAGGATCACGACTTTCACGCCGTCCTCTCAACGCTAGCCACATCGCAATACGACTGGATCTGGGAAATGCTGAAATCACTCATATCAGTGCTGCGGGCAGCTTCGTGATACCAGGCTACCGTGTTGTCGAGTGTTGCGGTCAAGTTCCATTTAGGACTCCAGCCAAGTTGTCGTAACGCTTTATTCGAGTCAATGCTGAGAGTTGCCGCTTCATGGTAGTCGCTAAAAAATGCATCATCGTGCGTATATGTAAACAGTGGATTAGTGGTATTCCAACGGTCCTGGACGCCTGTAGCCACGTCAAGCACTGTGGCCACTTGATCCAGTCCGGGGCCGAAATTCCAGCCGCCTATGAACGCCCTATCTTTCCACGCTTGCTCAGCAAGTTGGAGATAGCCATCAAGGGGGTTGACAACGTGCTGCCACGGTCGTGTAGCTGCGGGGCTTCGCAAATGTGTTGCTACGCCAGATTGGGCTGCGCGAATAAGGTCGGGCACGAGACGATCCTCGCCCCAATCTCCTCCTCCGATGACATTACCTGCTCGGACCGATATGACTGCTGCCTTGTCGGGGGAATCAAAAAAGGATCGCGAAAAAGCCGTAGCCACAAGTTCTGCGCAGCCCTTTGATGCGGAATATGGATCCGCTCCCCCCATGGGCATCGATTCGTTAAAGGGCATGCGGGAGGGCTCATTTTCATAGCACTTATCCGACGTGACATTAACGACCACTCGCAGGGATAACGCATCACGAGCTGCCTGCAGGAGGTTTGCCGTTCCCAGCACGTTTGTTGAAATCGTTTCCAGTGGTGCTGCGTATGAGCGGCGAACGAATGGTTGTGCTGCCATGTGAAAAAGCACGTCTGGATCAAATGTGGTGACGGCTTTTTGAACGGCTTCGAAATCGCGAACGTCACCCCACGTTGTTGCTACGTGTTTGTGTAAACCCATGAGGTCCCACGCGGATGGAGTGGTTGGCACACAGTCTGCATAGCCTTGAACCTCCGCCCCGAGAATCGATAGCCAAATCGTCAGCCACGATCCTTTGAAGCCGGTGTTGCCCGTGACTAAGACGCGCTTGCCGGACCAGAACTCGAGTGCAGACATGTCGTGATGATACCCGGCCGATCCCCGTCAATCGGCGAGGTTTTATGGAATTTATCGGTTATGCTCAATTCCTTAGACCCGCTTTGTAAGCCCTATGAGTCGTTCTCGCGCAGATGATGCCGTCCGTCCCCCCGCGCGAGAGGAGTTGTTTCTCTCCATCTTGATTCCGACGCGTGAACGCGCAGAGTTGCTTCGAGATGCCTTAGACAGCGTGCTTGCGCAGACAGATGGGGATTTTGAAGTCATCGTTGCGGACAACGCATCCACGGATGACACCGTGGCGGTTGCGAGGGGATATGGTGACGAGCGGATCCGGATCACGACGTCGGAAACCTCGCTCGGTGTTACTGATAACTGGAATCGAGCTCTGGATGCCAGTTGTGGCAAGTTTGTGATCATGCTCGGTGATGACGATGCACTGCTGCCGGACTACGTGGCTCGTCTCCGCGCGCTTAGTTTGGAGTATCCGAACGCCGATGTTGTTTACCACGGCGCTTGGGTACATGCCGCGCCGGGCGTTGACCCGTCGAAGCCGCTGGGGTATATCCATACAGCGTCGAGTGCCGAGTTCCTAAGGGACACGCGATCACCTCAGATCCTTTCGCGGGCGATGAGGTTGCGCATGGTAGACGGAGCTCTTGACTTCCGCTTAAGGTATGGCTTCAACATGCAGTTCGTGGCGTTGCGACGGTCATACATTGACAGCGCGTCAGCGGACGGATCGCTTTTCAATTCGGAGTTCCCCGACTACTTCGCTATGAATGCGGCGTTCTTAACTGCTGATGAGGTTCTTGCCGTTCCCGAGGATCTCGTCATTATCGGCGTCAGCCGAAAGTCGTATGGCTTCTATCACTTGAACAAGCGAGAAGCGGAAGGGCGAGCGTTTCTCCAGGGCAGCGACGAGAGTTTGCCCACTGTGGGGAACTTGGCGGTGATGCCGGGCTCATATATCAATGGTGGGTGGTTATCCGCGATGCTTGCTCTCCAGGAACGCTTCGGGAGCACGTTGCCGCGGCTCGCGAATCAGCGAAGGTACTGCTGGTTACAAGCGATCGTGACATTCCGAGCTGTCTACTGGGAAAATGTGGGTGATTGTCGCGATATCGAAGTCGTTGACACGTATTTGTCAGTCACTCAGCGCTGGGCCTGTCACGCCATCTTCATTAGCGGACGCATTATTGGCCGAATACTCCCCAGTCGTATTCGGCGGAGTGTGTGGGGAGTGACGTCAAATCTGATGGCGCGACAATTCCCCGTTTGGGCGCCAGAAATGCACGATGGCTTCGCATCGATGGACAGTGCGATCAAATGGGCCACTGGGTACGCGCGTAGGTGATCAAGTGCGGCTTGTCGCGTATCGTGGCGGTAGCTGATGATGGAACGGGTCTCCCGTTTTCCAGCATTTGTAACGACAACACAGCGTCTACACCCAAGAAATGTCATGCCCATTACGAAAAAAAGCGTGGACATACTTCTAATGGGCCAATTTCGAATTCTGAGGTCTCGCCTACGGTATGTCCCCTTGAGATGGTTAACCGCTGTAGACACCCTATTTTAAGCGGGCTCTTGAGATCATTTTCGTCTAAGTACGATGGTGTAGCAAGCGCCTTTGAGTGGCCGCCAGTCGGTAACGTTCGACAATTTTCCTGCTACTGCGCCGGCCAGTGCTAAACCAGCATCAATGCGACGGGGGGTTGATGGCCGGCGAACGAGGTAGTGCCATGCGAACCCTTCCCAGTAGAGGCTTCCTGGATCGAGGTCGCTAATTTCTACGAGGTCCATGGTTGAAGCGAGCCGCGAGCAGATGCCACTTGCATCGGGCAGCGTGAGATGTCGAGGTGCGTCAACATGCGGCCATGAGTTGCGCATAATTGAAAAGGAACGCGAGCGCGGGTTGGGAGCCGCGAGAAGTAGCAAACCACCTGGACGAAGTGCTTGTGCCGCAGCATCGAGTACGCCTCCTGGGTTGGGCAGGTGCTCAATCACGTGCCATCCGACCACTGCGTCAAGTTTGCCCGTCGTTTCGAGTGCGACACGTGGATCATCGGTAGCGATCGTTGTTACCCCCAGAAGTTGACTGAGTCGTTTACATGCGTCCTCGGTTCTCTCGATAACGCTGACCGTCATTCCAGCATCAATAGCCATACTCGCGAACAGTCCGTCGCCTGGCCCGATTTCGAGGATATTGGCCTCCGGTCCTATGCCGTGTCGCTCGAGAAATGACAACCGATATCCCTCGGCCTTGTGAGATGCTCTAAGTTGGTCCCGAGAGCGCCACGAGACGTAGTCTTCGGGGTAGTAGATCCCCATGTCGGCTGGGGGGTTGGTAAGTGTGTAGGAGCCACATACGAGACACTCGCCATAGAAAAACGACTCGTTCGTGATTCGCCGGTTACGGTCGATAGCGCGGATTGCACGACCAAGCGGTCCGTCGCAGTAGGAGCACCGCGTGTCTCTGAGTTCGACCGGGAGTTGTTTCATTGCTTCCAAGCAGTTGTTGGGCGAGGTAACTGTACCTTCCGAGGCACGACGTGGTGGGCTCAGGAGTCGGCTGCGTTTAGAGAGGCTCGGCGTCGTCGTAGTGAATCGACGAAACTGATTGATTGGTCAATTGCCGATACTGGGGGGAGCTCACGTGGTTCGAGGTCGCCTGCGATTCGCCAACCTGATACGCGACCGCGCAATGCTGCTAGATCTCGGTGCAGGGCTCCGTCAATGACCGTGACGGCGATTTCTGTCGCAGCAACCTGAACTCCAACCCCCTTGAGCAGGAGACGGTATCGTCGCAGGACATAGCCTCGCCCAAATCCGCCGAGCCACCGCTGACGCGCCGACAGATGACCGAACGTTGCGGATCCAACGTGGATGGCGACGGCGTCGCGCGCACTCGCGGTGCCCCAACCCGCACAGCGCAACCGGATAGCGAGTTCGAAATCTTCCATGTAGCCAGGGAGGTGCTCGTCAAGTCCGCCCACGGCTGCCCAGGCCTCCCTGCGGAATGCTGCGGCCGCCCCAGCAGGCCCGAGGAGTGTGAGGTTTGCGTCTTGGGGTGAGGGAGAACGCTCGCCTCGATTCCGCGGAAAGCAGGAGAGTGTGCGATCTGAGGCAAGGCCGAAGCTGTCTACCCGATCACCATTCGGTTGCAAAAGAAGCGCCGTTACGGAACCAGTGGATGATTGCTGTTCGAGAGGCCTCACCAAGTTCGCCAAGAAGTCTGGTGGACAGTCAACATCGTTGTTCATGAGGACGACGAACGGACTGTGCCCTTCCGCCACTCCTTTGTTAGTAGCCACTGAGAAGGCAGTGTTGTTTTCGATGCGTATCAGGTGCACGTGCGGGTAGTCCTGCATGACCACGCTCTGTGTGTCGTCAAGTGACCCGTTGTCGACGAGAATCACGCGGTGGGGTCGTGTCTGCTTCGAAAGGTGGTCAAGGCAGCTTCTCGTGAGGTCAATTCTTCCGAATGCGGTGATGACGACGTCGATTTCAGGCTTGGTGGGTTGCTCGCGGTGGTCCATTGACGGCCAATCGGTCAAGACGAATGAGGTGGGCGTTCTGCACGTCGTTCAGCCTGTCGAGGCTCCTAAGCGCACGGTGCAGTGTTGTTTCATATGAGATGATATCAAGAGCTCGTTGGGAGCCTGGCGCCGCGATGACCGATGATACCTCCGACAATTACGCTCAGAGCGATATTCTCGATCAGACAACTGCTGGAAAAGTCGCGATTAGTGCAAGCATCATCCGCATAGGCGCCTACGGAATAGGACTTTTGTTGGGGCTCGTGTGTGTTCCGTTACTCGTCCGTCATCTTGGACAAATCGGATTCGGGCAATACTTCACGGTCTTATCGCTTGTGGCGATCGTGTCGGGACTCACGGAAGGTGGAATTGGCGTCCTGGCAACACGCGCATACGCGACACGTACCGGTGAATCTCGCGACTGGATCATGAGCAATCTTTTCGGATTGCGCCTCGTTCTCAACGTGATCGGTGGAATTGTTGCGATTTTGTTTGCAGTACTTGTCGGGTATGACCGCGCGCTTTTGATAGGCACTGTTGTAGTCGTGATCGGCATGCTCATTCAAGTTGTGCAGACGATGCTCGTAGTCCCACTTCAGACAAACCTTCGTTACGGCTGGGTAACGGTTATTGACCTGGCGCGCCAGATTGTCAGCGTTGGGTTGATTTTGTTTTTCATAACTATTGGAGCAGGAATGATCCCGATGCTTGCCGTGGTTATTCCAGCGGCATTAGTATCGCTTGTCTTGACTGTCTTCCTCGTTCGTGGGAGAAATCCGCTTTGGCCACGTTTTAACATTAGGCTTTGGGGTTCGCTCGTTCGTGACGCCGGACTTGTTGGAGTAGCGGTCGCGGTTAACACGATTTATTTTCGAGTGACGTTGGTTGTGATGTCGTTGATCGCATCTCAGATTCAGACTGGGCTTTTCTCCACTGCATTTCAGTTGGTCGCCGTGATGGCAGCGCTCCCGGGCTTGACGATTTTGACGGTATTTCCCGTGCTTTCTCGCGCGGCTGTCAATGACGCTGAGCGCTTGTGGTCGGCTACGAAACGGATCATTGAGTTAGCTGCGATTATCGGTTCGTGTCTGATGGTAGGGCTGTTCGCTGGCAGCGAAGTTATTGTGCGGTTCCTTGGAGGAGCCAGTGCGGCTGACGCAGCGCCAGTCCTACAGGTCTTGTCGATTTCGGTCTTTGCGTTGTTTGTGACGTTCGCCTGCGGCGCGACTCTCTTGTCCTTGCGGCTCTTTCGTGCGCTGGTGATCGTTAATGTCCTAAGTCTGACACTCAGTATCGCGTTGGCTGTCATTTTGATTCCCTCTTTAGGAGCGGTTGGCGCGGCGATTGCCGCTTCTGCGGCCGAGGTTGTGCTGGCCGTTTTGTGCATGGGAGTTCTCGAGCGAGCCAATCCTTCGCGCAGGCTGCCATGGGGGGTATTTCTCGTTTTGACAGTCATCTGCCTCGTCGCAATCGGTATTCCTCGATTCCTTGATTTGGGTGGGGTGATGTCGACGGTCGTATCGCTCGTGGTGTTTGTCGTTGGCGTTGCCATTTCCGGACGTTTCCCGCCAGAAGTGCGACATGCAGTAGATGTGCGCGCATTATTCGGTCGGGATGGATCGGCGGCACGCAGGTGATTTCCGTATTCCATCTCGTGCGAATGGAGAACGGGCTCGAGCCGCTGCGTAGATTTGTCGAGACGTACGTTCGTCATCCAGCCGGCGTGGATCACCGGCTCGTTGTCATTTTTAAAGGGTTCCCGTCCGATCAAGCGACTTTGGAGTACCGGCATGTATTGGATCAAGCGGCCGAGTTCGATGCTGTGCATGTCACAGACGATGTTCTTGATGTCAGTGCGTATGCGCGATCCGTTCGACAAGCAGCCGTCGATTCGTCGATCGTGTGCTTTCTCAACTCGTACAGCCGAGTTCTCGGAGATAACTGGCTGAAGTTCCTCACTGACCCGATTACTGAAACAGACATTGGAATAGTTGGTGCGACCGGTTCCTGGGCAAGTCACCGTAGTTACGCGTTCCACATGCTGGGGTTGTCGACGCCATATCGTACGGCGTTACCGAGTCGCATTGAATTTCGCCAAGTCGCGGATTCGATCTCGGCCGCTGCGGCCCCGTCTCGAATACGATCCCTCGCGAAGTCGCTGATTTCGCTGCCAGGGGAAGTTTTTTGTTACGGAGCATTTCCGGCCCCTCACGTGCGTACGAATGCATTCGCTATGCGGACAACGGACTTCATTGCCTTTTCGTCGGATTCAATTCGTCGCAAGTCTGCTGCATATCGGTTTGAAGCAGGAACGCGTGGGCTCACTGCGTGTGTACTTGCAAGTGGTCGCCGGGCAGTTGTCGTCGATGTGTTTGGGTGTCGTCACGACATCGTTGATTGGCCCAATTCGAACACCTTCTGGCAAAGTCGCCAGCAGGGCCTCCTAATTGCCGATAATCAAACTGATTCGTATTCGAACGCGTCTGCCACCGCACGAGCGGCGCTCGCGGCGCTTGCCTGGGGTGTGCGGGGTAAGAGTACGTGAAGGTTGCCTGGAACCTCCTCTTCCTCGTTCCCGGAGAGACTGGCGGACTAGAGACGTACGCCCGGTACCTGCTACCTGAGCTTGTCGAAGCGAGCACAGGGCGCGAGAGCTTCATCGCCTTGGTACCAGAGGAGGCTGAGGAATGGCCGCCACTTCAGGAACTCCGAGATGCTGTCGAGGTAGTGGTACTGCCCGTGCGATCGCGACGGCGCGAGCAGTGGCTCTTTGGCGAGCAGGTACTCATCCCGCGTGCCTTGCGTTCGCAGCGCGTGGACCTGCTGCACAACCTCACGGCGACCGGGCCGCTCTGGCCCAGTCGACCGCAGGTAACGACAGTCCATGACCTGATCTACAACGTGGTGCCAGACATGTCGCCAGGGCTTCGTGGCGCGGTGATGCGCAGGCTTGCGCCCGGCGTGGCCCGTAGATCGGAGCTGGTCATTACGATTTCTGGGACGTCGGCACAGGATCTCGAGCGGGTTGCACGATTCGATGT
>Ga0194055_10002448_pt1 | contig 14696 bp, 14 predicted proteins | sample SepL449m_MetaG_FD_155482 | JGI IMG/M metagenome (GOLD analysis project Ga0194055, IMG submission 155482) | Anoxic zone freshwater microbial communities from boreal shield lake in IISD Experimental Lakes Area, Ontario, Canada - Sep2016-L442-9m | ecosystem: Environmental > Aquatic > Freshwater >... | reverse complement strand
GTGAAAAGGCGCGCCCGGGACTGCGTAGCAGGCATTCGAGCAAGCGAAATTCGGTGGGGGTCAGATCGAGTTCTTGATCCAGCACAAATGCCTTATGCCTGACCATATCCACTTTAACTTGCTTATGTTCGATGAGTTCTACCGTGCTTTCATCTGCAGAAACTTCAGATCTTCGTTGCAAAGCTTTGATTCGTTGCAATAGAATTTTAACACTGAAGGGTTTAGTTACATAATCATCTGCCCCCATCGAGAACCCCACCACTTGGTCGGTTTCCTCGGATTTGGCAGAGACAACGATGACGGGGATCGACTTCGTTTTTTCGTTACCCCGCAACTCTCTAAGTATTTCGATACCATTGATACCGGGAAGCATGATATCGAGAAGTATGATATCTGGGATCGCCTGGGCTTTACGAAGACCATCCTGCCCTTCGTGGGCCACGGTCACTTCATAACCTTCGCGATCAAGATTATATACAAGGGCATCGACCAATGCTTTTTCATCTTCGATGACAAGCACTTTGATCCCGTTTTTCACCTTCGGCGCTGGTGCTGCTTTCAGTGGGGCCTGTTTTTTTACATCTTTCATAGAAGTTACCTCAGAAATCATAATCATCCCTCCAATTCTTGGACACGGTGCCTGACAATTTCGCCTTCAACCAAATAAATCACATCTTCTGCAATGTTGGTTGCATGATCTGCGATTCTTTCGATATGCCTGACTGCTGAAAACATGGATAACCCATGTTGAATATTCGATGTTGATTCGGTCATCAGTTTGATGATCTCTTGGATGATCTGATTGTTGTAACAATCAACTTCATCATCCATGCGCACGACCATAAGGGCCTGCTTCACGTCAAGGTTTACAAAAGCATCAAGGCTTTGCCTGACCATGATGGTGGTCATGTCAGCCATGCGTTGCAACCCATCGGGGATCGGAAAAAAAGGTGGGGTACAAAGTTGAACTGCACGCTCACTGATTTCTTCTGCAAGATCACCCATGCGCTCAAGATCGGTAATAATCATCATGGCAGCGGTACATCTGCGCAGGTCGCCTGCAACGGGCTGATGGAGTGCGAGGATTTTCAGGCAATCCTCGTTGATCTGGTTTTCTTCCATATCAATCTGCACATCGCCTTGAATGACATCCCGTGCAATATCTGGGTTCCGGTCGCGAAGTGCGATGATACTAAGGGAAAAAGCCTGCTCCACGAGACTGGCAAGTCCCATGATATTTTTTTGTAGGTCGTCTAAATCCCGTTCCAGATGCTTTGACATTTAATATACTTTCTTGTTGATCAACCAAACCTGCCTGTAATGTAATCTTCAGTTTGTTTGACCTGAGGCCTGGTATATAGATGATCTGTAGGTCCAACTTCGATTACTTTACCTTGGAAGAAGAACGCTGTTTGATCAGAAACGCGTGCAGCTTGCTGCATGTTATGCGTAACGATTATGATGGTGTAATCGCGTTTGAGTTCAAAAACAAGGTCTTCGATGCGCGCAGTGGAAGCGGGGTCGAGAGCACTTGCTGGTTCATCAAGGAGAATTACTTCTGGGTCGGTAGCAAGTGCGCGAGCGATACATAGCCTTTGCGCCTGGCCACCGGAAAGATTTAATGCAGACTGGTTCAACCTATCTTTGACTTCATCCCATAACGCTGCGTTTTTAAGACAACGCTCGCAAATCTCATTTAATACCGCACTATTGCTAACCCCTGCAACCCTCGGGCCATACACTACATTCTCAAATATCGACTTTGGAAAGGGGTTGGACTTTTGAAACACCATGCCAACTCTTCTGCGAAGATCAACCATGTTAAGTGAACGGCGGTAAATATCTTCATTGTCGAGAAGGATACCACCCGTATGCTTGGTGCCTTCCACAAGATCGTTCATGCGATTCAAGCAACGGAGAAAAGTTGACTTACCACAACCCGAGGGGCCGATAAGTGCGGTTACTGATCTTTCAGGAATGGATAGATCGATGTTAAACAATGCTTGATGAGCACCATACCAGAAGTTCAAATTTTTAATTTGATACTTGGGTGAGCTATTGTTTTGGGGCGTAAGCTCACGCCCGTTCAGATTTCTTTCGGTTAAGATCGCAGCGTAAGAGGTAGTTGCCATCGCTGATAATATCCTTACTAACGAATACTCTATGTATTTAATTTTTCTAACAGAGTTATCCTAAGAACTGATTGTGAAGAAACGATGAAGGAATGATGATGTTATGATTCTGTTTTTCGAGATCGAATTTTCTTTGCCTCAGTTCATAAAGCCCTTTATCATGGTATTTTGGCTTAAACCACGATTCAAGGAGTATTTGTCAATGAAACGGTTTTTATCCTGCGCCTGCTTTTTAGCACTGTTTTGCAACTTCCTTATCGCAGCTGATGACTATGTTCTTGGCATCGATTCCCAGCCCAACCTCAGCACTCCCAAGGGCAAGCTTGAAAAATCCGAATGGAAGAGCAACATCTTTCCGGGCACTGTTCGCGAAATGGCGATTTATGTTCCTGCACAATACGATGGCAAAACCCCGGCGGCGGTTATGATATTCCAAGATGGCAGCAGCTATGCCAACGAAAAGGGCCAGTTTCGTGCTACCGTTGTTTTTGATAACCTTATTCACAAAAAAGAAATGCCTGTAACCATTGGTGTGTTTTTGAATCCGGGTACCGTTCCCGCTTCTAACGCTAAGGAAAAAGGACGCAGCAACCGCAGCTTCGAATACGATACCCCCTCTGATCAATACGCCACCTTCCTTGAAAAAGAAATCCTGCCCGAAATCGAGAAGAAATATAATGTTCGTAAAGATCCTGCAGGCAGGGCGCTTTGCGGTATCAGCAGTGGTGGCATTTGTGCCTTCACCGCAGCTTGGGAACGACCCGACTTGTTTGGCAAAGTTTTAAGCCATGTCGGTAGCTTCACCAATATCCGCGGTGGCGATGTTTATCCGGGCATGATTCGCAAAACCGAAAAGAAACCCATCCGCATCTTCCTGCAAGATGGCAGCAACGATCTCGATAACCTTCATGGTCACTGGCCCCTCGCCAACCGATCCATGGCTGCTTCCCTCAAATTCGCTAAATACGATTTTGTCTATGTGGAAGGGGATGGCGGTCACAATGGCAAACATGGTGGCGTCATTCTTCCAGAATCTTTGCGCTGGCTTTGGCGCGAATAATCTTCCTCGTAACTTTCTTAGGAATCACTCATGAATAGGTTTCTTGCTTGCTTTTTACTTCTTGTATCTACAACTATGGGATATTCGCAGGATATCCCTCTAAGCCAGATTCTCGTGCCCTCTGAAAACTGGAAGAAAACAACCCTCAGTAATCTTGCTGGGGAGTTTTCCGCTATCGCTTCAGATTCTCAGGGTGCTTTATTCCTTGCCAACTCCAAAACCAAATCAATCTCGAAGCTTGATTCCAATGGTAAAACGACAGATGTGGTGATGGATGTTCCCGCAAAGGCCTTAGCTCTCGATTCCCTAGGTGGCATTTATCTTGCCAGTGGTTCTAATATTCTTTACGCAGCTTCGGGCAACACTAAAGCTTCCATGATTATCGAAGGGTTGGATTGTATCGCACTTTGCACCCTGAGTCAGGGCAAGTGTTATGGAGCAGCGCCTACTGAAAAAGCGATTTATCTTTTTGATAAATCAGGTGCCAAAAAGAAAGTTAACACCGAGGATGCGGTCATATCCTTGGCTGTTTCGAATGATGAAACCACGCTGTTTGCGGGGAGTGCAGATGGGAGATCGGTTTTCACTTTTCGTATTGAACAAAATGGAGATATCACCGCAAAGGATCGATATGTTGCACCCAGAAAACCTCTCGCGGGAGTTACCGGATCTGTACCGGGCATGACACTCGACAAGGCGAATCGAATTTATGCTGCAACTTCGCTTGGGGTGCAGGTATTTGATCCAACTGGGCGGTTGTGTGGTGTTTTATTGCAACCCGATTTCCCTAGTTTTGCCAGTTCAATCGCTTTTGCTGGATCTGATAAAAGCACTCTGTATGCTTTGGTCGGGCAAAACCTTTACACCAGAAAAATCTTATTTCCTGGCAAGTAACGCCTCTGTTTAATCTTTGGCATAAGGAAAACGCACGGTAAATGTTGTGCCTTTACCAACTTGGCTGTTTGCTGAAATGCTGCCCTTCATCGCCTGCACAAGATGTTTCACAATCGAAAGGCCAAGGCCCGTTCCGCCTACCTCGCGCGAACGGGCTTTATCAACGCGATAGAAGCGTTCAAAAATCCGAGGCAGATCCGCTTCGGGAATTCCTATGCCGTTATCGCTTACTGTTATGATCACATATTTATTCTCGAGGCCCCATTGCACATTAATCACGCCATTATCTTGGGTGTATTTCACTGCGTTATCAACGAGGTTGTCTAGTATTTGAACAAAGGCTTCTTCATCCACCAAGCATTCAAGATCTTGATGTGGATGAGTGCTACCTTCCATGGGAAAAGCATGAATGGAAATCGAACGCTGCATTGCGCGATCTCGATGCCTTTTAGCGCATTGCTCTACCACTTCTCGAACGGGGACCCAGATAAAGTCAAATAATTCGGTCTCTGCTTCGATTCTTGCGATGCTGAGTAAATCCATGATTAGATTATTCAAGCGTTCGGATTGCTCCAAGACTTGTTCTAAAAAGCGCATGCGATTTTCACAATCTTCCACCGCTCCATCCAGAAGCGTTTCAGCACAAACTTTGATCACCGCAAGCGGGGTTTTCAATTCATGAGAAACATTTGCAACAAATTCCTGCCTAAGCCTTTCTAGCCTTCTTAATTCGGTGGTATCGTGCAACACTAATACCGCGCCTCGAGTGGGGTTGCCGGGCAACCGGGCTGCGTGCAAAGTCAGGCTGCGATTTCCTGAAGTTGCAAAGGTCAATTCTTTTCGTTTTGGTTCGGGCTGCCTTAATGCTTCTTCCACCAAATCCATCATCTCGCGATTTCTTACTAATTCCCAAAGCCTTTTACCTTCCAAGGCATGGGATTGCAAATCCAACAAAATTAGGGCCCGATCATTCACATATAAAACCCGTTGATTGGCATCGAGAGCCACCACACCTTCAACCATACCGCTTAAAATAGTTCGCAGTTGCTGCCTATCCTCTTCCAGCTTGCTAACTTTATCTTCCAGCCTTTCGGTCATTCGGTTAAAGGAGCGCATCAGGTTTCCCAAAGTTCCCTGATCATCCGAAAGGATTCGCTGGTTATCATCCCCTAATCCGACCCTTTGAATTCCCATGGATAATTCTTCAAGGGGTGACGCAATGATCTTGGAAATTCGATTGCTTTCAAATGCAATAAGTCCTGCACCAATAAAACCTAATACCAGCATTATTTTGATAATATAGCTTCGTTCGAGATCTGTTTGCGTAAGGAAGATTGCGAGGATGATCAAAATCCCCAGGAAAACCAAACCGAAGGGCACAAATATTTTTTGAAACATAAGGTTGTACGATCTTATTCTAATGCAATCATTTCAAACCCAAACTCTTTAAAAACCACTCTTAGTTCCTATTTCGGGCATTATAAACATATTTCACTTCATTTTTAAACCTTCTTTAACTTTAGATGCAAATTTACTTGATATAAAGTGAATAGTAGCTTAAGAATAAAAACTTCTTCAAACCTTAACTTGCCCCCACACATTTATTAAATTAATTATACTATATGGTTATCCAATTACTTTCTCAGGAATGGAACAAGGAATATTATCATGTTAATGAATAGAAGTTTTGCCTTGCTGGCTTTATTCAGCATTCTGACATTAGGATGTGGCGGGGAAAATACAGCAACTAAGAAAGAGCAGAAGAATGCCCCCGCACCTCAGGGCAAAACAGCCGTTGAAACCCCAGCTAACAAAGGTGGCATGAAAGGCGAAATCAAAGCCGACGGTTCCAGTACCGTGCTGCTTATTTCCCAAGCGGTTGCAAGCGAATACACCAAAGCGAATCCTAATGTAAAGATTTCTGTTGGTCGTTCAGGTACAGGTGGTGGATTCAAGAAATTTGCAGCGGGCGAAATCGATATCAGCAACGCTTCGAGGCCCATCAAAGCTGAAGAAAAAGCATCATGTACCAAGAACGGAATTGAATTTTTCGAGTTTCAAGTTGCTTGGGATGGCCTTTCCATCGTTATCAACAAAGAAAACACATGGGCCAAAAACATGACAGTGGCACAACTTAAATCCATGTGGGATAAAGATTCCAAAGTGGAAAACTGGAGCGATGTTGACCCAACTTGGCCCAAAGAAAAAGTTAAACTCTTTGGCGCTGGCACTGATTCAGGAACCTTCGACTTTTTTACCGAAGTCATCAATGGCAAATCGGGCCAAAGCAGAACCAGTTATCAACCCACCGAAGATGATAATGTAACGGTCAATGGTGTAGCCAAGGATAAGTTTGCATTGGGTTATTTTGGCTTGGCGTACTACGAAGAAAACAAAGAAAAACTTGGGATTGTTTCGGTTGCGAAAAAGGAAGGCGACAAGTTCGTCAGCCCTAATGAAGCTACAGTAATGGATAAAACTTATAGTCCTCTTTCGAGGCCTTTGTATATTTATGTCAAGAAATCATCGTTAAAACGCCCTGAAGTTCAAGACTTCATGACCTTTTTCCTGCGCAGAAACGATCTGATTTCCCAAGCCAAGTACATTAAAATGGATGCATTGATGCAAGCCGATGAACAGGAAAAGCTGGCCAAGGCCATCAAAGAAGCTGGCCAATAAATTTAATTATTCTCACGCTGGGGTGGATTCCGGTTTATCCTATTTGTTGATCAAAGTTTTAAGTTTGGAACTGAATCAAGGCAAAAGTAAATGAGTAGAGAGGAAAAATCACCCGCGCTTCCTGCAATGAGGAAACTTCCTCCTGCTCCAGCCTTCAGAATTTCTGAATGGCTGATTGAATGGGCGCTTTTTGCCTCTGCTTTTTTATCCATCGGCATCACCATTGCAATTGCTTGGATCGTCTTTTCGGGCACCTACCAGTTCTTCAGCGATCCTACAGTTTCCATCAAGTATTTTTTCACAGGCACGGAATGGACTGCTGGGTTTGAAGATGCCAAATACAGCATCCTACCTTTGCTTACCGGTACAATCATGGTGGCAGCCATCGCCGCTGTTCTAGCATTACCCATTGGCCTGATTTCCGCAATCTACCTCAGCGAGTACGCCAGCAAACCCATCAGGCTTTTATTAAAACCCACTCTTGAACTGCTTGCAGGCATCCCCACCGTGGTGTACGGCTACTTCGCAGTGTTTGCAATCACGCCATTGCTTCAAATGTTTATTCCGGGTCTTGATCCTGTTACCAATCAGTTATCCGGTGGTATTGTGGTTGCGATCATGATCTTGCCCATGGTGGCATCTTTAAGTGAAGATGCGATGCGCATGGTGCCCGGGTCTTTGCGCGAAGCCTCCTACGCTTTAGGCGCAACCAAATTTGAAACCTCCACCAAAGTCGTTGTTCCTGCTGCTCTATCTGGCATTCTCGCTTCTTTTCTTCTTGCCATTTCGCGAGCCATTGGCGAAACCATGGCAGTTACTCTAGCTTGCGGGGGCCAGCCCAAACTTACCCTTGATCCTCGAGAAGGCCTTGCAACCATGACGGGTTTCATCGCTCGTATTGCTCAGGGCGATGTTCAACACGGTACCACGCTGTTCAATAGTTTGTTTGCAGTGGCTGCTGTACTTTTTGTTGTAACTCTTGCGATGAATATGCTAGCGCAATGGATCTTAACGAAGTACCGGCAGGTGTACCAATGATACGGGCCAGAAAAAACCATCAGGGTGAAGGCCTTTCCCTAGGTCGCAAAGTTGCAGACCATGCATTTGCATGGCTTGCTTTTGGTTGCACCTTCATGGCGTTGGCTCTTTTGCTGCTGTTCTTCCTACGCTTAGGTATTGATGTTAATTCATGGTTTAAACTGATGCCCGAGCGTATTACAAAGTTTAATATTGAAATTGAACGCAGGGTTCAAGATTTTGATGCAGAGACCAATAAGGAGATCGCAGATCTTACCAAAGAAAAGGAAACCCGCATCCAGCAAGACCCTGCTAATGCAGCAAGTTTGGCAACACGCTACGATAAAGTCATAGCAAAAAAGATTGAAGATAGGGTGCAAACCAAGCGTGAGATTGAATCTAATTTGAATACGGATAAACGCTCAGACTTCTCTTACATCGGCATGTTATGGCATTTTATTTCAGCAGGGCCTAGTAGCCAGCCCCAAGATTCAGGTATCCAAGCTGCCCTATTAAGCAGCCTTCTATTAGGCGCAATAACTATTTGTGCTGCAATCCCCCTTGGTGTTGCTACTGCCATCTACCTTGAAGAATACCGTGCTCAAAGCTGGATAGGTTCGATTCTTCAGCTTAACATCAACAACCTCGCAGGCGTGCCTTCAATCATGTATGCAATCCTAGGGGCCTATGTGTTTGTCGAATTGATTTTTAAGCCTTTTGAAAGCCCTGCGATTGCTGCTCGAAATACTTTAGGCGGTGGCTTGACACTCGCCCTGCTGGTTTTACCCGTGATCATTGTTTCTACCCAGGAAGCGATTCGGGCTGTTCCCATGTCGCTTCGCCATGCTTCTTTAGCACTTGGCGCATCACGCTGGCAGACGATTTGGAAAATTGTGTTACCCTCCTCGCTGCCCGGGATTTTGACAGGAATGATTCTGGCATTATCGCGAGCAATGGGCGAAGCAGCACCTTTAGTATTATTTGGCGCAGCGCTTTATGTGAATTTCAGCCCGACTCTTTTCAGCAGGTTTACTGCGCTACCGATGCAGATTTATTCTTGGTCCGACGATCCAGACCCCGCCTTCCATTACAATGCCGCCCTTGCAAGTGCAATTCTAATCACCATGCTTCTCGGATTAAATTCGATTGCAATTTTCTTCCGCTATTTCGTTCAGCAAAAGCTGAAGGGTTAGTAATCTTCCGCATCAATCGTTGCAAGCAAAGGTTCGCCCGTAGAAAACCTGCGCACATTCTCTCGCAACAACTTCCACTTGCGTTCTGTAACTGAAGTTGAAGCACTATTGTTCTTTTCAACCAGATGAACTTTCCCAACACCTGCTTTTTTTGCGATGGCCTCAAGATTCTGAATCCCTTTAAAATCAATTGCAACCAATTGGGCTTTTGCAGACTGAATAACCGAAGCAATATCTTCGGCGTTTAACCCAGTTGCATCACCCATGATAATCAAGCTTCCACCCTGCTTCAAACCAGCCCAGGGGATATTCGCCAAGGTGTTGGCTAGCTTAGTATTGTTCAGATAAACAAGAATCACATCGGAGCCACCCGAGGTGGGCGACATTTCATTGATTGCGATTTTAGCCCCAAAGTTTTGAACTCTATTAGAGACAATCTTTGCTAAAGCTGCAGGAGCATAAATAGCAATATTTTTACCTTGCAAGCCATCACTTTGCTGAGCAACCCAAAGCAAATTACGCAACGCCTGATCTGCCTCTGCGGGAAGGGCTGCACGATCAAGGCTGGTAACTTGCACACCCTTGGTTTTCGCATTAGCCAGAAAATTATTAGGCATGTCAGGGCCCACTTGTATCCAGCGTAATTTATTCCCCGATTGTAGAAGACTGTTGTCTGCAAACCCCAGCACCGCATCAGCATTCATAATAGCTTTGGCTGCTTCTTCAAATGTGGGCACTGCAACAAATTCAATATCAGGCGCGATGGCTTTTAACTCTGCGATTCTTGAAGGCATAAACCCAGAAGATAAGATCACACGCTTGGGAGCAACCCAGCCAGATTTTGGTTTTTCAGGAGTATAATTACCAGAAACATAACTAAGATCGCGCAGTAAATCATGAGGCACAACCATGCCTGTAAGTTCCTTATAAACATGCTCGATGTTATCAGGTTTCACAGGCACGCCAGTCCATTGTTCATACCACGGAAATTTAATTGAATCCTGTAAAGACTTCAAATCTTTCGCTTGTTTGATGCCCTTACCCACCTCATCACGAAGATCAACAAAATAGCGTTTCTGCTTTTGAATCAGGTCTGCGCCAGCAACTGGACCATGACCGGGGCAAACCATCTTTGGCTTAAGATCCGCCATCTTCTCCAAAGCTTTAACCCATGAACCAGAATCAGAATGCCCCATGAAGTTGTAGGCACCATTTACGCATGCATCACCTGTGCAAAGAATTCCATGTTTGGGAAGCCAAGCAACAGCATCGCCCGCGGTATGGGCATGCCCCATGAATAGAAATTCAACCCGCTGTTTGCCATCGTCGAGCACCAATCGATCATCAAAAACAATACCTGGAGTTTTAAGGAAAGAGGAGGCAACATCTTTTCTTCCCGTAGGCCCCTTGCCCGCCTCATCGAACTCTGCAGGACCGAATTCTCGCATCAGCCTGGCACAATTAGCCTGCGCCACCACGGTTGCACCTTCTTTAAAAAAAACACCATTTCCATAGGCATGATCACCATGATGATGGGTGTCAAACACATAACGAATCGGCTTGTTCGTGGTTTTTCGGATAGCTTCAACCACATCTGCAGCACCATCCGGAAAGTTGGCATCGATCACTGCAACATGATCTTCAAAAACAACCCAGATGTTGTTGCTGCCTCCAAAAGGCACGGTTTTATCCGCAGCACTAATCGAGGAGAACCTAAAGAAAACGCCAGGTGCAACTTCCTTCACTTCCTTGAATTTCATACTAGGGAGTGTAGGTTCTGCAGAAAGCACAGTTCCTGCAAAGATAAAAAGCAAAGCAAGTCCTGCTGTTTTTTTGAGAGAAAGCATGATAGATAGCCCCTTGGATTCTGTTAAAATCGATAACATCAAAATAGAATAACCTATTTTGTTTCACAGGGAAAGGATTGCTGTTGCCTCCTCTCTTTTCCTGCGGTTCCTATCATGGATGGTATGGCCCTTGGCCCTATCTTTGCGCACAGGAGTTTCAGCATGGCAAACATCGAATCAACAACACAATCAATCAGTGATAAAGTTCGTTCTGGGCATCGATTGTCCTTAGATGAAGGCTTACACCTCCATGAACATGCAGACCTCTTTACACTGGGGAAACTTGCCAACTTTGTGCGTGAAAAAAAGAACGGTAATGTGGGTTATTATAATGTTAATGTGCATTTAAACCCCACGAATGTTTGTGTCTATCGATGTATCTTTTGCGCATTTCGTTCCGATTTGAAAGACCAAAAAGCATACCTCATGAGCGATGAACAAATTCTTCATCGTGCCAAGGAAGCCGAAGGCAGGGGCGCAACCGAGATGCACATCGTTGGCGGTTTGCATCATCAGATGCCTTACGATTGGTACCTCAATATCGTACGGATTGTGCACAAGGCACACCCCAACTTGCATCTCAAGGCTTTTACCGCGGTAGAGTGGGAATGGTTCGAAAGGCTTACCAAAAGGCCAGTGAGTGACATCCTTCAAGAATTCAAAGAAGCGGGCTTGGGCAGTCTTCCGGGTGGGGGTGCCGAGATTTTCAACCCCGAAGTTCGTGATATCATTTGCGAACATAAAGCCGATACCGATAACTGGCTTCGCATTCATCGGGCTGCACACAACCTAGGCCTTCGTTCCAATGCGACCATGCTTTATGGGCACATCGAAAAGCCCCATCACAGGCTTGAACACCTCGAAAAACTTCGTGAGTTACAAGATGAGACCGGAGGATTTCAAACTTTCATCCCTCTCGCTTTTCATCCCGAAAACACCCGAATGCAGCACATCACTAAACCAAGCGCCATGGTTGACCTCCGGGTAATGGCCATCAGCAGAATTTTCCTCGACAACTTCCAGCATGTCAAAGCCTACTGGGTGATGATGGGAATTAAAACAGCGCAAGTCGCTCTTAGCTTTGGTGCTGATGACATCGATGGAACTGTGGTGCATGAAAAAATCTATCACGATGCAGGATCTGATACCCCGCAGGAAATGACCGTTACAGAAATTCAGAGATTGATTACAGAAGCAGGGCGACTTCCCGTAGAACGCGACACCCTTTATAATCAGGTTCTTCGCACCGAAGCTGCACCGAATGCATTCAAAATTGGTGGCAAGCTTGCTTTGGCGCAGGTTTAATCTTTAAGTTTTAGAATGATGGTTGAGCCGCCATACACTGCGCTTCCCACCTTGACTAAAACTTCTTCAACAAGGTTAGCAGGTATGAGCACATCCGTACGCGAGCCAAACTTGATCATGCCATAAAGCTCGCCCCGCCTCAAAAATTTCCCAACGCCCACCTGACAAACAATCCTTCGGGCGATGGCCCCTGCAATTTGCTTGACCCTAAACGGAAACCCTTTTTCTTTTTCAATCAAATCGATCCAAAGTTGTTCATTGCGTTTGGCGCAATCGCTACTGCGTGCATCAAGAAAAGCGCCCGGATAATACCGAACATGAGTGACAGTGCCTGCCAATGGAACACGATTGACATGCACATTAAACACAGAAAGAAAAATACTAATGCGAAAAGCTTTGCCTATGCCCGCTTCTTCAACTTCTTCGAGATGGGTGATCACACCATCCGCAGGGCTGACCAAGATATTGGGAGCAACGGGGATTTCTCTTGGGGGGTTACGAAAAAAAGAGATTACGAAAAGCCAAAGTAGAAATCCTGCAACAGCGCCTACACCAAAAGCGGCGTGAAACTGCAAAGCCATGAAAATGAAAGCGATGGTGGCAGGAACCAGCAAAAGGGTAAAGCAAAGCAGTTCCATGATACCAGGGCGAGCAAACCAGATTCTGTTGCGACCAGCAAAAGGGTCGGAATCTGGATCGAAGTAAAATCCACATACATTGGAGAATAGTTTCAGATCACGCGAATCGATGATATTATGGGTGCATTCAGGGCAGGAACCAAGGCGCAATGCCCGCATTCTTCCGGTGTATGCAGGGAAAAAGGAATTCAAAATCGCCCTACGAAACTTCCCCCAAGCTATTTCAAGGCTGAAGCAAAAGCCACCACCGGGCTGAATGAAATGAATGGGCGCTGTACCAACTTCGGGATCCTTGGGATCCATTATTGCTCCTTGAATAATTCTAATGCTATTGGGGCGCGGGCGGATTCGCCTGCTTCGATGCTGCAGATAATGACTTTAACCTTTCATGTGCTTCCGGACTTAATTTTAATATGGTCGTAGCAAGGGGGCTATCAGAAGTTTTATGAAATACCGGCGTAAGAGACACAGCGTGGCCGAATATTTCGTTCAAAGTTTTCTGCATTTCTTCTTCTTTAGGCGGCCTCTGAATACAAATGGTTTCAATCCTATCAATCGGAACAAAATAAACCTGCCCCTGCTCTGTTGTTCCTGCAACCCTACCCCTTATCACAATAAAAGATTCATCAATACGCACAATGGATTGAACGGAAAGTTCGGTGCCACTGATGGTTTTGACAACCAAGGAATCTTTCCAAGATTGAGGCAGATTAGGCAGAAGTTGAAGCCAAGCAGAAGTAGTCATCAACCTACCTTTTTAATAAGTTTGAGTGCGATCAACCCGCAACATCTTTCATGAGTTGCTTGGCGATTTTAAAAGCTGCCTTCATTGCGATAGCACGATTTTCCATCTGCCCTTCGCTGAAATACGAGCCTTGTGCAGAGGGGGGCAATCCGGCAATTTCAGTGGTCAAGGGCAGCATTTGCAAAAACTCCCTCATGCGTTGTTGCTGCAGCGACTGTGCCTGACTTGCTCCTGTTGGTTCCTGACTCATGTTCAACATACTCCAAAATAACTAGAAGGTAGATTTTGAGACGGATCAACTAAAACCAGAATACCCTGAAAAAGATTCAATCTCAAGCTATAAGCAGAACAAGGGGAAATGAAATTACAAAACACCCTTGGTAGAAGGTATGCCCGGATTGCGTGGGTCAGCTTCAATGGCATGCCTTAAGGCGCGAGCTGCACCTTTGAAAATAGCTTCAACCATGTGATGAGAATTCCGACCGTAATTAAGAATCACATGAAGGTTTAAAAGACCAGCGCTAGAAACAGAGCGCCAAAATTCTTCAGCAAGTGGCGCATTAAAAGCCCCGAGCATTTCGCATGGGAGTTCTGCCTGCCAGACACAAAAAGGTCTGCCACCCAAATCAACCGCCACCGTAACAAGAGTTTCATCCATGGGAAGAATCATGCTGCCATAGCGCCTAATGCCTGCTTTATCTGCAAGGGCCTGTTTAAGGGCCATGCCAAAACAAATACCAACATCTTCAACCGTATGGTGTGCATCTACATGCAGGTCGCCGACAGCCCGAATATCGAGATCTATAAGGCTGTGTTTGGAAAGAAGGGTGAGCATGTGGTCGAAAAAACCGATGCCCGTATCGATATTAGAGATACCAGTGCCATCAAGATTAATCTTGAGGTCGATCTGGGTTTCCGCAGTTTTTCTATTTATGGAAGCTATTCTGTTCATGGGATACATGATAAAGCCTTTTGGAAAAATTAAAAAGAGACAGTGGATCTTATCAAAGTCTGGATGGCAAAATAGGGCCATACAACCGTCAAGTTAAGATTATTCTGACCGTCCACAATAGTTAAACATTAAAAGGTTTGAAGGCCCCCGGTTTTCCCACTGAGCAGCGGATGTCAATCCGCTGGTGTTGGAAGACAGAAGCAGAAGATTTGCCACGGATTAACACGGAATTTC
>Ga0194055_10002447_pt1 | contig 14697 bp, 16 predicted proteins | sample SepL449m_MetaG_FD_155482 | JGI IMG/M metagenome (GOLD analysis project Ga0194055, IMG submission 155482) | Anoxic zone freshwater microbial communities from boreal shield lake in IISD Experimental Lakes Area, Ontario, Canada - Sep2016-L442-9m | ecosystem: Environmental > Aquatic > Freshwater >... | reverse complement strand
AGTTCCAATGGACCTCGGCATCATCGCCTATCCATCAAAGATCATCATTGATTCATTCGGAATAGTCCGATACGTTCCGTCAATTAGAGATTGGCGTTCCGTTCTCGATGAAGCACTCAGCAAAGCTTAGGTTTTCGAGAACGATACACTCCATTTAACGGATGAACCGGATAGCGGCATAGTCAAGGTGAGAATCTGACCTACTTGATTCATCTCGATTCCTTTCGTATCGACTTTCGATACCGAGTAGCCCTTTGGCACAAAAATGGTTAACTTCCATCGCTGTCCAGGACCAACCTTGTAGGTTCCAGATAGAGTCTCATTCTCCCACTTAACCTCTTCTAACTCGAAGGCACCTTGGCTGATATGCCGTTCAGTCCCAAGTACTTGTGGTCGATCCAAAATTGGACGAAGACTCACCACTTGGCAATGACCCTCAGTAAGAGCGTCAAAATTAACATTCGTATTGACAACTCCCAAATACTTCTGATTCCAAAAGTCAAAGGCGTGATACTTGCCCCGCACTACTCCCATCTGCGCCAATGGCACGCTCTTCGCTGGCAATGCTTTCCACGCATGGTGAGAAACCACGGTCCAACTTTCGCCAAATTTCCGGTTGTGCAAGGTGAAAAACTCTGGATCAGGAGCTTCCTGCGCGACATTAACTGGCTTAGAAAATACCGTAGGCGAAACCCGGCGCATGATATTGATATGCTCCGGAGTATAGGCCTCAGGCTTGTCACTAATCATTAGATGTCCTCCTGCAAGCGAAGTCATGCTAGCCCATGAACGAGCCAACTCAGACTCAAGACGCAAGCACATATAATCTGGATCATTGCGCCAAACAATGTTATTGAGATGATGAAACTGAGCAATGTATTTGGCAGAGCGGCGCATTGAAGCAAAGTCCGGTCCAACATCTTCACCAATTCTTGCCCCACTAGGAATTCCCGCAAGCTCGGGCATCGCCCCCCAGCAAGCTAAAACATAAGAGCCGCCAACCTGCTTCTTGGCCCCGGCAACAACTGCCCGAAATGCCTCTTCCATACTTTGTTCATTGAACTTCCAATAGAATGGATTCATTCGGTAATTGTCATAAAGGACGTGCCGCAAGGTATCGATCTTAAAGTAATTCCAGCCTTGCTTCTTAAGCACGCGGAAAGTCTCGAAGTAGGCCTCATCTGCGCCGGGACGCAACCCGTTAACCGCATAGTTCACCCAAGGACCTCGATAAGGCTTACCTTCCGCATCGGTCACATAGTCTTTTGAATTGCCTAAGCCGAGCGGTGTATATAGCCCAACCCAAATGCCTGGAGTAATTCCCTTCGACTTGATATAAGTTGCCAACGATTCAAGTCCAGATGGAAACTTGTCGTTAGGTTTGGTCCAATATTCAGAATAATGCTCGCCCGATTTCAATTGGAGGGCACCCGATTGAGGAGTCCGCTGAAAGCCATCATCCATTTGGACAATGTTGTAACCGTACGGCAGAAGGTTCTTCGCAATAAAATCGCTCGCCGACTTCATATCGCCTTCAGAAATATCTTGGTAGTATGCCGCCCATGAGCACCAACCAACTACCGGAGGTTGCCAAACCGGACGCCCAGAATCCCACAGGAAATAACCAAGGTGATTTTGGACGTAATCCGTTTTCGCAACGATGGCGGATTTTGACGATGCCTCTAAAACGAAGAAATTTCCGTCTCGCTTGATCGATCCATCAATGGTGACAAGGCAATCAGCATCCCGAAAGTAAACGGAATTTGCAACTAAGTCGGTGACATCACCAAAGGTGCTACCAATAACGGATTGGCGAGTGGTGTTCGTCAAAATCGCGTCAGGCGTATATGGAATTCTTAACCGGAATTTTCGGAGATCACCAGCGAATCTAAATTCCCGAGTAAATGCCTTTCTTCCAGCAGGGACAAATTCTGAAGTCTTTGGTCCATGTGGATAACCAAGTACCACCGATGTTCCACCGACCGTCGTATCAACTTCCTTTGGAGGCTGTTTTGATCCTCGAACAAATAAGGTGACGCCATCTGATAAGGAAACCGAAATATCCGTTGCAGTTTGCATACCTGACGATATTAGAACACTAGCCAGCAATCCAGAGACCATTAAATGGAATTCTACACGGCATTTCATCCGCCCTTAAGGCGTTCTTCGTCTTTCCAGGAAACAAATAATGAACCCTTTTTGACCGAAAAGCTGCATGAATCGGTAGTTCTTCAGGATTATCAGGAGTTTTGGTGTGCGATTACCTGTGGCTTTTGGGGCGAGATCGTGACGAATACTACGTTCCAATTCCAGGAGCAAAGGTTTAACGTACGATCGAATAAGCGGCCCGAGGGCTGGCTTGGCGACAAAATATACGAGAAATGCCGGGGTTTGTCGCAACTGTCAACCAGGTAAGACAGCTTTTTAAGTCACTTTAAGGGAATAATTCATACAATAGGTGAGTATCGATCCATCCCAAGGCAATTACCGAAGCTCTCGGCATCGCTATAAGTCAGCGTTTTCCGAGAACTTCAACGTGCTAGGCCTCGCCGGTTTGGCAGCCGCTTCACTAGCCCTACTAAACCCATTGCCACTCATTGTTGGAATTGCTGCGGAAGCAGTTTATATGCTTTTTGTCCCGGATTCGAAATGGTATGAAGTTCGACTAAAGGCAAAGTTCGATGCCGAAGTACAAGCCAGATTGGACAAACTTCGGGACCAAGTCTTCCCCCAAATCCATAGTTCAGTTAAGGAACAGTTTGCCAGGCTGCAGTCCGCCAGAGATCAAATCGGCCAGCAATCGAGATCCGAACAGACTTGGTTTCGCGAGGCCCTTCGAAAACTCGATTTCTTAATGGAAAAATACCTTCAGTTCGCATTGAAGGAATCCCAATTCATCAAATACCTCAATAGCCTTATTGATGAAGCCTACGATAACCTCAACCAAGAAGAACGTCGAACCCTTGACAGCCTTGTCAATCGAGCGTCTTCGAAAATCAAACCACCTCGAAACTCCGACATAGTCGTGCCGTCCCAAGGGCCACCTCCTTCTGAGGAATGGAATAATACGATTGCCGAAGTCTTGTTTAGCCAATATGGGCGTGAAATTGATGATTTAAGGTCGCGGTCAGACGGCGAGCAAGTCTTCGCGACGAAGTCCATTCTCGACAAGCGAGTCGAAATCTTGACGAAACGTCAGGAGTTTGTGGAGCGAATCGTTCAAATTCTTAATAACCTTCGGCATCAAATGCAGTTGATGACCGATACATTCGGTCTCATTAACGACGAAATTCGAGCCAGATCGCCAGAGCAAGTTCTTGCGGATATAGACGAGGTCGTAACGACCACGAACTCTTTGACCGAGGCGCTTGAGGCGGTAACTCCGTTTGAGCAACTTGTCTCTACTCCAACGTACAAAGAATAAATCATGAGTATCAAAAGTGTTTTAAGACGAGCAACTGAATTGTTTGTTGAAATGCCCGAAGAGCAGCCCGATTATTCGGCTTTTAAGGCATCCATGAATACACCTGGGTCCGCAAACCCAAAGCCAGCCACTCCACAATCTTCGACCCCAACTCCGGTTCATACCCAGACGATGTCGGTCAAGCAAATTGTCGAGAACACTGCCGGTCCAAACCTGGATGAAATATCGCTAACCGAAGAGCAGGCGAAAGAAGGACTTGCCCCTGGTGGTATCCCTAACTTTGAAAAAGTCTATTCCAATGCCAGCCTTCCGAAGGCCGCCTTTGGTGCCGAACAAGCGTTAGAAGTCATCGTGTCTCTTCCTCCCGAACTTCCACTGGCTGTCAAGCGAGCAACAGTTCAAGCCACTTTAGCCGCAATGGGTAAGGCAATGGGAGTCGACACTGATTCTGTCATCGCCGACGCCTCTCGCAAGATGGCTGCTCTTGGGGCCTTCGAAGATTCTCTCAACCTTCAAAGCAAGCGATACATTGAAAGTAAGGCGTCCGAAATTCAGACTCTAGAAGCAAAAATTGCCGAGCTGAAAGCCAAGATTGATGAGTCTACAAAATCTTTGCAAACCGCATTAGCCCTGTGTGCAACCGAGAACGAGAAACTGGACGATGTCTTAGAGTTCTTTACTCTCGACATCGGTGCTAGCAAAAATGCTCCGCAGTAGCGCTACAATTAACCTCTCCTCTTAGGAGAGGAAGCTTAGTGGCAGGGTGAGGTAGAAAATTGACTCCTCGTTCTGCTCTTGCACTCGATTACGGACGCCATTCCATGCGTACATCCGGCTGCTTCTCTTCATTCGCCTGCCCGTCTGTTAGCTCAACCTCAACAAACCCTTCGCGAGTATAGAATCTACGGGCACCTTGGTTGACTTGAAAAGTCCAAAGTTGAAGACCAGTCGGGGACTTCTCCTTTGCGAAGTTCAGGAGTTGAACCCCAATTCCATTTCCCGTATGTCCGCGACGACAATAAAGCTGATCGAGACAACCCTCGTGAACATCGACCCAACCGACGATTTCGCCATTTTTGGTATAGACGTAGGAAGATCCTCGCTTGATCAAGCGATTGGTAATGTACCACTCAATGCTGCCAACGTCATGAATTGAAAGCACCGAGTCTTGCCGAATATCGTAATAGAATTCGGCAATAAACGGAGCATCGTCATCGGTGGCGAGCCGTATCATTCAATCAATCTTATCCGACTGATCCTTCTAAACTCACACCCAGAAGCTTCTGAGCCTCAACCGCAAATTCCATCGGCAACTCACGGAAGACGTCCTTACAGAAGCCGCTGACGATCATATTCACGGCATCCTCAGTCGGAATTCCCCGTTGGTTACAGTACAAAATCTGGTCTTCACCGATCTTCGACGTGGAAGCTTCGTGCTCTACCGTTGCCGTCGGATTCTTGACTTCGATATACGGGAAGGTATGCGCTCCGCACCGGTCGCCCATAAGCATGGAGTCGCATTGCGAGTAGTTTCGGGCGCCGTCAGCACCAGCATTAATCTTAACAAGACCCCGATATGTATTCTGACCGTTGCCCGCCGAGATGCCTTTAGCGACGATGGTCGACTTGGTTCGCTTGCCAATGTGGATCATCTTCGTTCCCGTATCGGCCTGTTGCTTTCCAGCCGTCAAAGCCACACTATAGAACTCGCCAATTGAGTCGTCGCCCTTAAGGATGACGCTAGGATACTTCCAAGTAATCGCTGAACCAGTTTCAACCTGGGTCCACGTAATCTTCGAGGCTTTACCGTTGCAAATTCCTCGTTTGGTGACGAAGTTGAAGATTCCTCCAACGCCAGTCTTCGGGTCGCCGGGATACCAGTTCTGAACCGTGCTGTACTTAATCGTCGCATTATCACCGTTGGCAACCAGTTCAACTACCGCTGCGTGAAGCTGATTCTCATCACGCATTGGAGCCGTGCAACCTTCGAGGTAGGAAACAAATCCACCTTCTTCACAGATGATCAAAGTTCGTTCAAACTGACCGGTGTTCTCTGCGTTAATCCTAAAATATGTCGAAAGCTCCATTGGGCATCGCGTGCCCTTTGGAATGTAAACAAACGAACCGTCCGAGAAGACGGCGGAGTTCAATGTCGCATAGTAGTTGTCGCTGTAAGGAACAACCGAACCGAGGTGCTTTTGCACTAGTTCAGGATGCTCGTGAACAGCTTCACTAATCGACGAGAAAATGATTCCTAGTTCGCCAAGCTTTTTCTTAAAGGTAGTGACAACTGAAACGGAGTCAAAGACCGCATCAACCGCAATCTTGCCTTCGAGTTCTTCGAAGGTAGCTTTTCGGGCATCAGCCGCACTAGCCGCCGCGCCTTTTACATTCAAAAGAACCTTCTGCTCTTCTACCGGAATTCCTAACTTTTGGAAGGTCTTGAGGATCTCCGGATCAGCGTCTTCGAGCGAATCTAAGACAGGCTTTTTCTTAGGTGACGAGTAATATGAAATGGCTTGGAGGTCGACTGGTTTGTAGTCAACGTTTGGCCAAGTTGGCTCCTTCATCGTGAGGAAGTGCTTGTATGCCTTCAGCCGCCAATCCAGCAGCCACTGTGGCTCGTTCTTCTTGGCACTGATGCGTCGAACGGTATCTTCGTTCAGACCGGGTTCAATGGTTTCTGACTCAATATCGGTTTCCCAGCCGTGTTCGTAATCGCGATTGGCAAATTGCTCAAGCAGAGCAGTGGATTCATCCAGCACTTTTTCAGACATATTTCACTCTGCGTTCGTCCTCCTGGCAGCACCAGCTACACGTCCGCACATTGTATTACTACGAATGAAAGTATACATTAATGTCAAGATTCAATGAATGATGGAGAAAGTTCTCGCTTTAGTGTCCAGCCGAGTCGTCAAGATTGCTTTCTAGTTTCTTGCCACCATAAGTTTGATGGCCAAAGTGACCGAAATCCAATCCTTCTTCCCGAGTCATTCGTTCCATTAGCAAAGCAACGGCACCTCGAGGAGCAATCTTTTCTCGAACTACTGCATCAACCGTTTCAAAAACGGGGAGTTGGATTCCCTCCTGCCGCGCAACATGCATCACCGCTTCGGCGGTATTGATCCCTTCAGCGACCTGACCAATTTCCTTAAGCGCCTCAAGGACATGCTGCCCAGAGCCTATCGCAAATCCGAGCCGATAGTTTCGCGAAAGCTTCGAACTAGCGGTCGCAAAAAGATCACCGACCCCGGCAATCCCGATAAAGGTTTCCAGTCTGCCGCCGTGCGCCAAACCATAGGTAATCATTTCTTTGAGCCCGCGTGCAAGTAAAGCACCCTTCGTGTTGTCACCGAAACCGAGTCCATCCGACAAACCGCCGGCAATTGCCAACACGTTCTTGAGGGCACCCGCAAGCTCAACTCCGACAACATCATCGCTAGCATAAACTCGAAAAGCCGGACAACGCAAATTGCCAATAATCCGGTCAGCAATAGCCGGGTCTTTACTCGCGGCAACCGCGGCGGTTGGAATGGCTTGCGCGATTTCTATCGCTAAATTCGGACCACTAATCACCCCAACTTTGGAGTTCGGGAAACACTCTTCTGCGATGACGGTAACAACCTTTCCGGTTGCTGTTTCAAGCCCTTTTGTCGCCATTACAAGAATAGGAGTTTCACCGCGTAGTTCAGCAAATACGCTTCGAATGGCATTGGTTGGTAGCGCAACGTAAGCAATTGGTGCACCATTGTAGTTCTTAAGCTCATCAACGCTGAGCTCCTTCGGGAACACAAAGCCGGGAAGGTATTTCATATTCTCACGCGTGTGTCGCATGATCGAAATCTCCTCGTGGTCACGACCGTATAGGGTGACTTCTAATCCATTCCGGGCCAAAAGTATCGCAAGTGCCGTGCCCCAACTTCCGGCTCCAATAACCGCAGCGTCCATTGTTATCAATTATATCGGTATTTATCCATCAAAGCTTACGAAGAAAGTTTTGAACCTATCGCGAATCCGACTGCACACAACGCGATGCTTCCGATGGTCTGCAATGAAACATTGCCAATTGCTGCCAGATAGTTTCCTTTTTGGAGTTGCTCAACCACGTCCAGCGAGAAAGTCGAGTAGGTTGTGTAGCCACCAAGAATTCCTGTTCCAAGAAATAACCGTTTGGGGTCATCTCGGGATATCAATGCCGCCGTGATGCCAAGGACAAAACTCCCCGAAATATTGATCAAGGCTATCGCCCAAGGAAAGCCCTTGAGGGGAAAGGCAAGTAAGAGCCCATACCGAGCCATGGCTCCAAGCATCGCGCCAAATCCAACCAGGAACACATTCTTCATGAGTAGTTAATGTTAGCGTTTTGAGAGGTTGCCTTGCCTAAAACTTGACACTCAATTCAAAATCATCCACCCAGTCACTTCAGCTACGGCCACTGAAGCGACAGCCCTCCATTCTTTGGAGGGCATTGGACTGAAGTGCCCTTATCGCCGGATGATTCAATATCACCTAGTTCAATCTCACCCAGGCAGATCATCCTAATCAGATTTGCGACTCCAACAGAGCTTTCGAAGACTTTCCTTGCCGAGATTCGAACGACAGTTACACCAGCCTCGCGCAAACGACTATCTTTCGTTGCGTCCGAGAATTGTTTCAGCCCGTGAATCTTTCCATCAATTTCAAATGCAATCTTCTTTCTTGCGAAGTAAAAATCGACAATAATCCCAGGCAGCAGAGGGACCTGACGACGAAATGTGAAATCCTTATTGTTTGCTGGTCTGAGAAGTTGCCATATGATTACTTCTGGCGGACTCATTTTCTTTCGGAGTCTTCTTGATCGAGCGATTTGAGTTGGAGGAGACTTTGAAAGCCTCTTTCTTGCAGGATTTTCTTCACTCATCGCGTTCCCATAATACTGAATTACCCCGAGCTTTGTACCGCGATCCTTCCCAAAGCATGGGAAGGTGGCGCGCCAGGCAATCCTTTATCTTCAGCATCGTTTGACTGGCGTGTCGGTAGGGATGGTCAGTAAGACTAGAAAATCAACTTAGCTCATGGGTAGGACACCAAAGACGTGCAAAAATGAGCCATGCCTAAGAAAGTCTTGATCGCTCCCAATGCATTCAAAGGAACCATGAGTGCCATCTATGTGGCGCAAGAGCTTTCGAGGGTCCTCAGTGACAACTTTGAAGTCCAAATCCTTCCTTTGTCCGATGGTGGCGATGGCTTCGTCGACGTAATCCACTATCTAATCCCCGAGTTAACCATGATGGAGACCGAGGTCACCGGTCCCTTATCCACCCAGCGAGTCAAAGCGAAATGGCTGTGGGATGCCAGCAATATGATCGCGTACATTGAGTCCGCCCAGGCCTGCGGTCTGTCCCTAATGAACGGACAACTAAACCCAATGGAGGCTACATCACGCGGACTTGGAGAACTTGTCGCTGAAGCAACCTCTAAGTGGGCCACTGATATCTACATCGGCCTTGGTGGCACGGCATCGACGGATGGTGGCGTCGGCGCAATGCAAGTTCTTGGTTGGAAATTCCCCGATCAATACAATCGTGAAATTGGACCGGGAGGCGGCCACCTCATCGAACTGAACCGGATTCTCCCTGGACCACCAATTCAAGTCAATCTAAGCTTGATGACCGACGTCAACAATCCCTTGCTCGGTGATCTCGGAGCCGCACCAATATTTGGACCTCAGAAAGGAGCGAGCCCGACCCAAGTCTTAGAACTCGAAAAAGGATTGTCAAACCTTTGGCTTCATGCCTACAAAATCTTCCAGCTCAACCTCGACTTCCTTGGCGCTGGCGCTGCCGGTGGAATCCCTGCCGGGTTTGCCCTTGCTGGTCACGCATCCATTGGCTCAGGCTTCGAACTCATCGCCGACCTTGGTGATCTAGAGGAAAAGATCGCATGGGCCGATATTGTGGTGACTGGAGAAGGGAAGTTCGATCAACAATCCCTAATGGGCAAGGCACCGGGGCAAATCGTCAACCTCGCCCGATCTCAAGGTAAGAAGGTCGCGATCATTGCCGGACTCATCGAAGCACCGATTGGAGACGTTAACATTGAGCTTTCAAAATTTAGTGATCTCGCCACTGCCGCTACTGCTCTAAGAAATCAGCTCTGATCATCCAATTTGTGGTTCCTGGCAATCATCAAAACCGGGAGAGTAGGAAGGAGTAACATCGCTGCCGTCGCTACCGCCATCATCGCCGAAATTTTTTGACCAATCGCACCTACAATCGGTCCACCGGCAATCTCACCTAAACTATGACTTTGCGAAGAGAACGACAAGATTGTCGCCCTTGTCTGCGGTGGAGCATAGAGGTTCGTCCAAGTCGTCAACAACGGATCAACCATTCGACGAATGGATCGACTGACAACATAGAGAACAATAGCCACAATAAATGACTTGGTGAGGGCAAAGCCAAGCAAGGTCAAAATCAGTGTTCCCGTCAGCCACAACAACGCACCAGTAATCGAGCGAGCCGACCGAGTATCAAGGACTTTCGACATTCCAATATTCAATGCCATTCCGCCGACCTGACTCAGAATTCCAAACGAAGCCCACCAAATCGTGTCGTCAAACGGACCAATGGTTGGCAATTTGTAAACATCCAAAAAGATCTTTTGCCAAAGCCGATCAAATCCCTCGCTCGCAAACCCGTAAAACACGCTGACCAGCAGCACCAAACTAAGCAGCCGATAAAGTCGAACTAAGCCCCACCCTTCCCGAAAGGTCGCCCAAAATTTCCTTTCCTGGTCCCCTCGGTGAAATCCTCGCTCGGTCATCCAAAACCCGGCGCCAATCGCAAATACAAAGAATCCAATTCCCGTAACCGTCAAAACCATTGGTAAACCCAAAAGCGATAATCCTAAGGCGCAAACCGGTCCCAACATTCGACCCCAAAAGGAGGCTCTTTGCCCCAGCATGAACGCCTGTCCAGCGCTTAAGTCAGGCTCACTAAACGGAATCTCGTCCGCCACCCAGGCATCATGAGCACCGCTAACAAAGGTATCCCCAATCCCCAAGATAACCTGAGCCGCAATGACCACGCCGGCTACCGGCCAAATTCCTTGAATAAAAAACGCAATACCAACCACAAACCAGCCAATCACCACACTCATTCGTCGACTAAAGAGGTCAGCAACAATTCCAGTAGGGACTTCAAATAGGAGAATGGACAGCTCATATAAGGTGCCCATAAAAACCACCATAAAGGCCCCAAAATGGATGTTCTTAATGTGAAAGACCGTATGGATGGTCCAAGCCGCCGAAAACAAAAGTCCATTCAGGAACTGGTTCAATCGGTAAGTCTTCAGCGCACTCTTGATTTCCAAATGCTACCCGGCGCAACGAATGTTTAAGAAAACGAGTAATGTTTCGAAAGGAATGATTGAGATCACTCAGAAAGACAAGACCCTTGCTGCGGGCATCAATGTTGCCGCAATATTTTTTCCGTATATGGGGCCAATTGTGGGGACGATCATTGGTTCAAAATCACCTTATGCCAAGTTCCACGCCTACCGAAACCTAATCCAGCAAATCGTTTCCACAATCATCATCGGCATTCTCATGGCTTGTTCGCTGGCTTACTCAATCTACTCACTCTACAATAATCAAAAGGACGGCTTTGATCTCAGCAAAATCGAGTGGTTGCCAATCCTGTTGAAGGCAGCGATCACTTGGGCGTTGCTGGCGCTCTGGGGAGTCATTAATGCAATTTTGAGTATTCGCGATGCTCTCCAAGCTCTAAGGGGCCAATTGCCTACAAAGCCAAAATGGACCGAGCGTAAAGCGATGAAACTTTCTGGATTACCCTCCACAATTTCAAGCAATCAATCTCTCCAAACACCACCTAAAACTTTGTCCTAAGTTCGAACTGGAGAATAGCAGGAACGGCAAAGCCGATATTTGCTAACATCAATCCATGAAAACTTTTGTACTCCTAATGCTCGATGATGAAATTTGGCAAACCTTCAGCGATGAAGACCAAAAAATGTGGATCATGAAATATCGCATTTGGGCCAAGGAAAACGATGAGCGGATCATCAAAGCTGACCCAATAAACTCCGCGGGTCAGTTCTTGTCGGTTGTCGATGGCGAGATCGTCGTCGAACCGAAAGACTACGCTGGTGATCCCGACCATATGACCGGTTACTTCATCTATCAAGCTGAGGATTGGGACGAGGCTGTTGAATTTGCCAAAGGCTGCCCCACGCTCCAATATGGGGGCCGAATCGAACTTCGAATGGTTGGGCACTAGTGGACAAAATCCGGGCCTATTTAGCCCACCGCCAAGGTCTCTTAGAGTTCTCGACCAAACCCAATCGGGAAGTTTTGTCCGATGTCGGGTGGGTGCGCAGCGTCGGCGGTCACAACATTTACATCGCTCTCCACTCTAGGAACGGCAGCACCAAGGCGCAAACTGAGAATGACGCAAAGAACCACCAAATCTACGAATTCGCCAGCGCGCGTGGATGCACCTATTTCTTGCCAGGTGACGAATTTCAAGTTGGAATAAAGGCAGGACAAGGCATTAATGATGCCTCCGCGATCCGAACCGCCAAGACCAAACTCGGTTTTACCGACGAAGACTTAATCAAGCTAAAGTCAGGCATTACTAATGCTCTCAAAAATGGAGCCCTTGACACCAATGGCATCAAAAAAGAACTTTGCGACTTGATCATCAACTTTGGAGAGGAAGGAAAAAAGGCTGGTCAAACAACAAGCCTATCACTTGGACTCCTTAGTCTTCAAGGTGAGGCCAAAATAAGACGGGTACCGAAAGGGTGGGCATTGGAATCTCAATCCTACGAATACGAACTATTCCAAGATGCTCCAATTGTTGATGATTCGTATTCGAGGGATCAAGCCTACACCGATCTTGCCCAAAAGTACTGGAATTGGATTGGGTTAGCGAGTCTGGCGCAGTTCCAATGGTTCAGTGGATTGGGTGTCGGAGCCGCGAAGAAAGCAACCGAGGGACTCAATTTGGTGCCCGTGGAAGGGACCGAATTGCTCATTCACGCCGACAATGAGGCGGAATATCGAAACTTCGAAGTTCCCAATAAGCCAGCGTATCGATTATTGACCGCTCTCGATAGTCTATTCCTACTGAGGCGAGAAGTGGAATCGCTGTTTGATCCAGTGGACCTCGCCGGGAACGGAGAGAATGAAAAACGCGGTGGCGGATTAGTTGCCTCAAATGATTTGCGAAATCATGCGATCGTCGACCGGGGGCGCATCGTCGGAATATGGGAGTATGAAACTTCGTCACAGTCTTTGGTGACTGCATTGTTCGTTCCTATTAACGATGAACTTGAATCAGAAATTAGGCGAACCGAGGCTTTCATCCGCGATGAATTAGGCGATTGTCGTTCATTCAGTTTGGATTCGCCGAAGTCGCGACAAGCGACGATTGATGCCCTCCGCGCAATGTCACAATAGACGTAAGTGAATATAGGACTGCTCAAAGACTTCTCGATCATCGTTGCCGGCGCAATAGCGTTCATCACCCTTTGGCAAGGTCTCTTCCAATACACCCGACAAAACCACGCAGCCCGGGCAAACCAATTCATCCAAATGAGACGCCGGTTCTTGGAAGAGAAGTCGTTTCAAGAGATTCTCACCCTGATTCACGAGAAGTGTGACGAAATTACCGCCAAGTCGATTCAGGACCGACGAAACCTCGTCGGCTACTTCGAAGAAGTAGCGCTGATGGTCAACTCGGGACTCATTCGCCCTGAGGTCGCCCACTATATGTTCGGATACTATGTCGTACTCATTGATGACTGCGAGAAGTTCTGGGAAGGTCTCGATCGACAAGGCGACTACTGGGCAGTCTTCCGCGCATTCGCCCTCAAGATGCGCAGCATGTCTGTGGCCGACGACATCCGGTCTGGCAATATTCGCATATAGGAATCAGCTACGTGATAATCAACTTCCGAAATTAAAGCCTTTTCGATACCTCGACCTTTAAAGAGGCGACTCGGCATTCGGCGTCTTCCGAAACTTCACTTTACAATGAGCATCATCCCAACTAATTCTAATAAGGTCCCTTGCCAACTCTGTGGTTAACAAGTCCAGGTTCGCGTGAACCGCCGGATAGGTATGAAAATGAGGTGTTGTATAGATAACCTCCGGATGCTCATCGAGCAATCGATCATGGCTTTTCCAATCGACCTTGACGCACAATAGCTCCCACTTCTTCAGCCAAAACATCGACCTCCCGTCTCGATTAACACTTGGACCACTCTTTCCAACCTCTTCCGTCGTTCCGGGCAGTTCAAGGGCAATTTTGACAAACTCGTCGTAGGTCATGACAAACTTGAGGTTGGCTAAACGACTTCCGCAAGTCCAAACCGCTGGTGGAGCATCTTAACCGTTCGCATGGTGTCGGCTTCTGGTACCAAGACGCTGAGCGAGAAGTCAGAGTCAGAAGTTTGCAAAACGCTAATCTGCCCCTCCTCCAGCACCTCAAGTGCTCTCAAAAAGACGCCTGGTTGCTGCATATATTCATGTCCCACCAAAGAAACCATCGAGCATCCTTCGGTCAAGGTCGCTGTGACTCGTCGAACTTCACCAAGGCTCTCCAGCAGCTTAACTTGTGTCTCGACCTCAGGTGTTGCTGGCCCTAACTGGAAGACATAAACCACCCGCGATTCCGCATCTCCAACCGGAATAACGAGACCGTCAAGAACATCCTGAACAATCGCATATTGGTCTCGAGGAACAGCAAATCCGGTGGATTCTGGGCTGACATTAAGCATAAACAGCTGTACTCCGTACCGCTCCATCGTTCCGTAAATGCTCGACTCAAGTTTGCTTCGATGCGCCTTTTCCGAATCGCTGAGATTGAACTGAAGATACACCAGCTTGCCGGTATGGGTGACGCCGGTGACCCGGCGACCAGGAAACTTATCGCGGCTTACAATCTCAGTTCCAATATCGTCGCTGAACGTATTCTTCACCCAAAGCGGAATGTTGTAATTCATCGCGATCTCTGCCGCCCGAGGATGAACAACTTTTGCTCCCAAGTGAGCAATTTCCGCAACTTCGTCATAGGTGACCTGGCGGAGTGTTGGCGCTTCCTTCACTGCGTCTGGGTCAGCCGTCTTTACGCCGTCAACATCGGTGTAAATCTCAACCGCGTTCGCCTTCATCGCCGCCCCAAGCGCTGATGCCGTCGTGTCCGAGCCACCACGACCCAATGTCGTTAACTCGCCACCAGGAAGCGATCGATCAACCGAGTAGACCC
>Ga0194055_10002446_pt1 | contig 14705 bp, 17 predicted proteins | sample SepL449m_MetaG_FD_155482 | JGI IMG/M metagenome (GOLD analysis project Ga0194055, IMG submission 155482) | Anoxic zone freshwater microbial communities from boreal shield lake in IISD Experimental Lakes Area, Ontario, Canada - Sep2016-L442-9m | ecosystem: Environmental > Aquatic > Freshwater >... | reverse complement strand
ATCCTTCTATTGTACGTCTTTCGGCTGAATTGACTTAGCGTCGTTTGCCAAAGAGTCCACCTAGGACACCTCGGATAATCTGACGTCCGAACTGCGAACCCGCGGCTCGCATGGTGGATTTGAGCACTGATTCAAAAATCGAGTCAGTTCGTCTAGCTGGTGCTTGTCGCTCTGGTTCGGCATCTTGCTGAGCTGCCTGTTCTTGTTCGATTTGCGCAGCTCGATTCATCAACTTTTCGTAAGCGCTTTCGCGATCAATGGTTTCGGAATATTTGGTGACCAAAGTAGAGGCATTGATGCATCGCGTTCGCTCTTCAGGCGTTATTGCTCCAAGTCGGCTCAGTGGTGGCTTGATGAACACTCGGTCAACAACGGTAGGAGTTCCGTCCGTGTCCATAACGCTGACAAGTGCTTCGCCGATACCCAGTTGAGTGATGACTTCTTCGGTATCAAACTTTGGATTCTTTCGGAACGTTTCTGCCGCAGTTCGCACTGCCTTTTGATCTCGTGGCGTAAAGGCTCGGAGGGCATGTTGCACTCGGTTGCTTAGTTGGCTCAAAACTGAGTCAGGAATATCCAGCGGGTGTTGGGTAACGAAGAAAATTCCAACTCCTTTTGATCGGATCAATCGGACAACCTGCTCAATCTTCTCCAAAAGTGCCTTCGGCGCGTCGGTAAATAACAGATGCGCTTCGTCAAAAAAGAAGACTAATTTTGGCTGGTCAAGATCACCGGCTTCGGGCATTACTTCGAAGAGTTCACTAAGCATCCACAACAGGAAGGTGGAGTACAGCTTTGGGCTAAGCATCAGCTTGTCGGCGGCAAGAATATTGATCATTCCCCGTCCGTCCGGCGTTTGTCGAATGAGATCAGCAATATCAAGAGCCGACTCTCCGAAGAACTGTTCACCGCCTTGTTGTTCGAGAACCAAAAGCTGTCGTTGAATTGTGCCGATCGTAGCCGAAGTTACGTTTCCGTATTCCGTTTGAACGGCTTGGGGGTTGTCGCCAAGCCAGTTCAACATTGCTTTGAGGTCTTTCAGGTCAAGCAGAAGGAGCCCTTGGTCATCGGCCACTTTGAATGCAATATTGAGAACACCTTCTTGGGTGTCGTTTAGGTCGAGCATTCGGCTGATGAGCAGCGGTCCCATTTCGCTGATCGTGGCGCGAACTTGAATTCCCTTTTCACCAAAGGTGTCCCAAAACGTGACTGGAAAAGATTGGTAGTTGAGCGGGGCAAGTTTTAGTTGCTCGGCTCTAGCTTCGACTTTAGGGTTTCCACCGCCAATTTGGCTCATCCCGGCAAGGTCACCTTTGACGTCAGCCATGAAAACTGGGACCCCAATTGCCGCAAGCGATTCAGCGAGGGACTGCAGGGTTACCGTTTTTCCCGTTCCGGTTGCTCCCGCAATCAAACCATGCCGGTTGCAGAACTTTGGGAGGATAACGGAGTCCTTTGCTCCTTTGCCGATCAAAATTGGATTTGCCATTTAACTAACTCTTTAATCTTGCGCCTGAAATTGACTTCGCTTTCCGTTGTAATGTTCCGAAGGCTCAGTTTCTCACCCAAAACATGAGTCATTAGAAAGTATGACAGACCAAAGTCTGACTTGCCAAAGTCCCATTTGAAAACAAAAATATCTCCATAGGCATTGCCTCAAACGAAAATGGAACACTTAACAAATCGCCCCCTCGTCATCGGAATCGCCGGAGGATCTGGCTGTGGAAAGACCCACTTGGCGAACGAGATTGCCAAAGCAGTTGGCGAAGAGAACGTTCTCGTTCTCAGCATGGATCAATACTTCATCAACACAGAAGATCCAAACGCAGATGCGAGCAACGTCAATTTTGACCACCCAAGACATGTTGATTTTGCCCTGCTGCTCAACCATATTCGCCACCTTCAGGAAGGAAAGCCTGTTTTCGCACCTGGATACGACTTCCGAAACATGGAGCGGGTCTGGGCAACGGATCCAACATGTCCAAAGCCTGTAATTATCGTGGAAGGTCTATTTGTCTTAGCCCAACCTGTTGTTCAGATGTGTGACTTGGCTTGCTACTTGGATGTTGCGGCAGACGAAAGACTCCTTGGTCGGATTACCAGGGACAAGGAAGAAAGAGGCGTAAGCACTGAGCAAGTCATTGACCGCTATCAACGATTCGTAAGACCAAGTTATGAGATCTTTGTGAGACCGACCAAGCAGAACGCGGATGTTGTGGTGGACTTCACCTATCGACGGTCACTATTCACTCAGTTCCTTTCTCACATGATCAAGGACTGCCTTTCGGGACAAGTTTGTACTGAGGACTTTGTTGCATCGTTGAAGAGAGATGCTTTCATTCCTGGAGTAGATCGATCACAGGCATATATGCCACTAACGACCGACATAGTCATTTTGTCAAAAGCATATCCAGAATCGGTTACCCCAGTTGATACGATTAGAACTCACTTGTCCTCGCCAGCGTTGTCGGCTTACCGATCTAACGCAGAGATGAACGAACCGTGCTTGGCAGTCTAGCTCCTGCTGAAATAGACTCTTTCATTGGCAACCATTGTTTCGCCCACCTTGGTTGCCATGCAAGAGGCAAAACTTATGTTGTACCAATTAGCTACGCCTATTCGAATGGGGTTCTAGTTGGTCAGACTAAAGAAGGATTAAAGACTCAAATGCTGAGAGAAAATCCACAGTGTTGCGTGCAGATAGAGAGTGTTGAGGGCATTGCTGACTGGGTTAGCGTCATTGCTTGGGGCGAGTTCGAGGAGCTCAAAGGGCACGAAGCAAATGAGGCTATGCGATTGCTCATTGATCGGCTAAGCCCTAAAATTGAAGACCTTGAAAGTTCTCGAAGTCCACGTGATGTTACACCTGGTCGAGTTGACCAACAACCTCAAGTGGACATCGTTTACCGCATAAAGTTATCTGAAATGACTGGTAGATTTGAATCAAGTAGCTAACCCTTTGAGGATTAAATGGCTGTAGTTAGATAGAATGACTCTACGGCTATGCCTCAAGAACACCAACACGTCTTGTCTGAACGCGAAAAGCAGCTGATCAAACTTGCATCAGAAGGCTTTATTGACACTGCTATCGCCAATCAACTGGGAATTAGCGAAGCAACGGTCAGCACGTATTGGGGTCGAATCCGAGTCAAGATTGGGCCTCATAGTCGGACAGAGTTGGTTACCATTGTCCTCAGGCAAGAAAGCGAATTAGCTATGGCGGCATTGCGTGAAGAGAACGAAAAGTTAGCCAAGCAAATTCGACTCGAATTTGGGGAATATGGCAACCATGGATCGGCTAATTTTTACCAAGACCTCATAGAAATAGCGGCAGATGCAATATTTGTTGTTAATCAGAAAGGAATCATCGAAAATCTGAATCAAGCTGCGGCGGAACTTTTTGGATACGAAAAGTCTGAACTGCGAAATCAACCTATCTCGATCTTGGTCCCAGAACGATTTCGAATGGTCCATGATATTCATCGAACCAGCTATTTGCATGAACCATCGAAGCGAAAGATGGGCGAACATAGTTCAACCATTGCCCTGCATCAGTCTGGAAGTGAGTTTTTGATCGCAGCGACGCTTTCGGCAATTCAGGTTGAATCGGGCTACAATGTCCTTTGCATTGTTCGAGACGTTTCACTTCGGTAAGGGTGTCGGTCCTTTACTCGACCACAAAAAGTACGACTTGCTAGGGTCAATTTCTCGACATAGAATGATGGAGTGAATTCAAGTCAAAGAGTCAAAGGCGAAGTTGCGATTGTTACGGGTGCTTCATTAGGAATCGGTAAGGCATGTGCAGAAATGCTTGCTTTGCACGGCGCTTCGGTAGCAGTTACCGACGTCTTGGACGCAGATGGTCATTTGCTTGTCGATAAGATTAGGGCTGCGGGTGGTATCGCAGAATATTGGCACCTTGATGTCTCCGATGAATCACAAGTTCAATCCGTTATGTCGGAAGTTGCTTCGAAGTACGGCAAAATTTCAATCTTGGTAAACAATGCCGGAATTTCGGGCGTTAATAAGCCAACCCATGAGGTCTCTGCGGACGAGTGGAATCATTTGATGGGTGTCAACGTAAATGGCGTGTTCTTTTGCACCAAACATGCACTTCCTTCCATGATGGCCAACGGCAAAGGAAGCATTGTCAACCTGTCGTCGATATACGGAATCGTTAGCGCGCCAGACGTGCCACCCTATCACGCATCAAAGGGTGCCGTTCGGATGATGACCAAGACAGATGCTCTTATTTATGCTCCAAAGAACATTCGGGTCAACTCTGTTCATCCGGGTTTTATTTGGACTCCAATGGTTGAAAACTACTTAAAGTCGTCAGGAGATTTGGAAGCTGGAAAAGAAGCAGTCGGAAAGCTTCATCCGTTAGGGCATATGGGCGAAGTTGATGACATTGCTTACGGAGTTCTCTATTTAGCTTCGGATGAATCAAAATTCGTAACCGGCACAGAACTCGTTATTGATGGTGGTTACACAGCGCATTAGCCATGGCAAACATCCTAATTGTTTACGGTACGACAGAGGGGCACACCCGCAAGATCGCCCAGCACATTGGTGGCTTCATCCGTGAAATGGGTCACAACGCAGAGGTACTGGATAGCGCGGATGTTCGCGAAGAGTTCAAAGCTGATGGGTTTAACTCATTTATTGTGATGGGTTCCCTTCACCAAGGAAATCACCAACGCTCTCTAGTTCATTTCGTAAAAAAGCACCGCGAGGAACTGAAGTTGGCACCATCGGCATTTCTGTCCATCAGTTTGACCGCCGCTTCAAAGGATGGGGATCACCTTGAGGAACTTCAAGAATGTGTTGATCGATTTACAGAGGAAACTAAGTGGACCCCGACAAAATGGATTCCGGTTGCGGGAGCGCTCAAATATATCGAATACGATTGGTTCAAGCGAATGATCCTCAAATCAATTTCGAAAAAAGCTGGTGGCGATACGGATACTTCGAAAGATTATGAGTACACGGACTGGGCAGAGCTTGAGGCATTTGTGAAGACGTTTCTTCAGCAAGGCTTTATTTTTGACAAAAGCTAAGCATGTTTTCTTGGTTCAACAAGACGTTCAGTTGAGGCTAACTCTGTTGAAGACTATATCCGAGGCATTCTCTTTTTTTCATCGAATTTCTGTTCCGGGTCTCTCCTAGAAACCAAACATCTCAAATGCTTCTTTTGATAGCCTTTCTCGATGATCAGGATGAGCGATTTCGATCAATGATTTTGCTCGCTGTCGAAGGTTCTTGCCATGAAGATTGGCTGAACCGAATTCGGTAACCACGTAATGCACGTGAGCCCGAGTCGTCACAACTCCGGCACCAACTTTTAAAGTGACGGCAATTCTCGATTCACCATTCTTAGTTATCGAAGGCAAAGCGATTATCGGTTTGCCACCTTCTGATTGAGCCGCGCCACGCATATAGTCCATTTGCCCCCCAACTCCCGAATAGAATTTTGTACCGATTGAGTCAGCACAAACCTGGCCCGTAATATCAACTTCAATTGCACTATTGATAGCCGTGACCTTAGGATTGCGACGAATAACATTTGAGTCGTTAACGTAGCCAACATCGAGCATTGCAACAAGGGGATTATCGTCGACAAAATCGTAAAGCCTTTTGGAACCTAGGACGAAGGTGGCGACTATTTTGCCTGGATGAATTCTTTTCAATCGCCCGGTAACGACACCCGTTTCGACAAGGTTAATAAGGCCATCGGAGAACATTTCACTATGGACTCCTAGATCTTTGTGGCTTCCCAAGGCAGATAAGACTGCATTGGGTATTGAGCCAATTCCCATTTGGATTGTTGCTCCGTCTTCAACGAGTTCAGCACAGTACATTCCAATCTTAGCATCCACGTCCGTCATCGGCTTGGCTCTTGATTCAGGAAGGGGTTCGTCATTTTCAACAATCGTATTTAGATTTGAAACATGAATCAAACCATCGCCCAAGGTTCTTGGCATATTCTTATTGATTTGGGCAATCACATGACTGGCATAAAGCACCGCACATCGTGTTGCTTCGACAGAAACCCCAAGAGAACAAAATCCGTGTTTGTCCGGAGGCGAGACTTGAATTAATGCGACATCAATTGGAAAGGAGCCGCTCCGAAAGAGATCCGGGATTTCACTGAGGAAGATAGGAATGTAGTCGGCTCGACCATCTTGGACTGCTTGCCTGGTGTTTGCTGCAACAAACAGTGCATTGACATGAAAACTATTTCGAAATTGCGGATCCGCATAAGGCGCGGGACCCTCAGTATGCAGGTGCACAACTTCGACTCCGATCAGTTCATTGGCACGGGCGGTCATCGCACGTATAAGCTCTTGGGGAGCCGCCGCTATGCCATGGATATAAACTCGATTTCCATTCTCGATTACCTTGACGGCATCTTCCGCCGAGACAATTTTCATGCTTATCAGAGTATGCCACTTTGTCTTGAACGGCCTCGTAGCGGCATTTTCGAATAACCTTGCACAAATTACACTGAAGGTAATTGGCACAAACATTGAGCTCAATTCATTGCTAATTTAGCATCAAAAAAAAGTGGAGGGAAAAATAATTCTCTTGAACCTTTCCATTTCGTTGCTACGTACACTATAATGACTACGCGACTGACTAACATCAAGAGGTGGTCAAATCGCAAACAAAAATCTACACTCCGGAGGTGTAAGGAATAAAAAATATGAAGAAAATTATTGCTCTCGTTATGGTGCTCGGCGTCCTTGGTGGCGTTCTCGTTGGTTGTGGTGCTCCAGCTGCTGATGCAAATGCAACAAACGCTGCTCCTGCAGCTGCAAACGAACCAGCTAAGTAAGACGTCTCGCATTTAGCGAACATGTAAGGGTCACTTCATCGAAGTGGCCCTTTCTGTTTTAACCTTTCCAATCTCCATGAATGATCGCGTCCTTCAGGTCGCCCTCGTGTTCAACCGGACCAGCAAGAATGCAATGACTAATCTTGCCAGTCACTTTGATTGTTGAACCAGGGAAGATCACGGAATCTTCTATGCTCTTGCAATCTAAATGAGAGGACTCTCCTATCACAACATTATGCAAAACCTCGCCTACGACGACTGAGGAGGCGGCAATTCGCTTTTCTCCATCGATCAGGTACGAACTTGTTTCCAAGAATGAGTCGAGAGTTCCGGTATCAAACCATGCTCCGGTGTACACCCCAGCAAGAACTAGTTTGCCCTCGTCAATCAGCATTTGAATTGCATCGGTGATTTCATACTCACCTCGAGCAGATGGTTCCAGCTTAGGAAAGATGTCCCAAATCTCAGGACCGAAGAAATAAAGACCTGCCATAGCGAGGTTGGATTCTGGGTTCTTTGGCTTCTCGACAAGCTTCACGATTTTTTCGCCGTCGACGTTCGCAACACCAAATCGCGACGGATCATCGACCGCTTTCACAAGATTCAAATTGGCACAACCAGATTCTTCAAATCGCTTCTTTAAATCTTCAAATCCTTCGCCATACATTGCATCGCCCAGATAGAGGACAAATGGTTCACCGGCAATGAAGTTTTTGGCAAAACTCACTGCATGAGCGAGACCTTTTGGTTCGGGCTGGCGGATGTAGGTTAGTGAGACTCCGTGACTTGATCCATCCCCGAGTGCTTTTCGCATTGCCGCTTCATTTTCGCCAACAACAATTCCGATATCGGTAACGTCAATGGCTCGCAGTTTCTCAAATGCATAATCCAGAGTCATCCGATTCGCCAATGGCAGCAGAGGCTTTGGAATAAGATGGGTGATTGGATAAAGTCGGCTGCCCTTTCCAGCGGCAAGAATAAGCCCTTTCATTTTGCTAGTAAGAATACCGGTGAAAATCTATTATCCGAACATATTCGAAGTTATGCTAACCTTAAACTATGCCAAGGATTGGCAACGTGCTTTTTATCGCCCTCTTGACGCCCGGAATATCGGGCTGTCGAAAACCTGCGGAAGTTACCTTTACTAAGTGGGCTACCCAGGAATCTCGCGTTTCTAACTCGGAAAATTCCGAATCAAACAGGCTCATGGCCACAGGAAATACGGTTGAGCAACAAGCGAAGCTGACGGCAAAGCCAGACGCAAAAGGAAGACTGGCAGCACCTATAACGACGAGGACCAATTTTTTCCCAAAGCAAAAGACTGAAGCCCGAAAAGTTATTGGAAACTCGCGAGCAGAAGCACTTTCTGCCGCTCAGAAGATCAAAACCATCAACTACGTTCCAACCGGCTTGGCTTTGCCTCCACCTTACTTATCCGGGCTCCGCTTAATTGGCTCGTCCATCATTTGGGATATCGAAGACGCTATCCATAATCATGATTACGACAAGGCTATTGTCGCATGCGGCTCAGCAACAACACTCGGAAATTCTCTGATGAGCGGAGGTGCAAATGAGGCATCTCTTGGGGCGTCACTCATCAATCAGGCAAGGCAGAAGATGGTCCCAATATTAGGATCCCTTAGTGGATTCCAACTCGGCAAATTAGGTTCAGCCATTCAAAAGGCATCGAGCAACCGTCCTCCGATCTATATCGCTATTCAAAACGAAAAGGACAATATGTTGCTCTGCCTTCAACAGGCCCAAGACTTGTTTGAAACCAAGAAGTTAGACCAGTTGCAGGAGCGAATTGGACTTAGTACCAAGGATTCGATTGACCTGCTCAAAGGGTTTGAAAAGGAACCTGAAAAGGCTAAGGCATTGTTTGACTCAATCGGAAATGACATTGTAGCTAGATCGGATTTTTATTTGAAGCTGGTTAAGAATCCGCAAATGTCCGGACTACCTCCAAATAAAGATGAGAAGAAATCTAAGCTAATGCTATTCAGGTACTTTTCCTCAAACCTGGAAAGCTTAGTGCCGATGATGCGAACAACCTACTGCAGAACCCAACTATTTATTCTTGAGTGCTATTTGAAGCAAAAGATGAAGTTTCAGAAGCCACTACCGCCTTCTCTCAGCGCTTTTTCTGAATCAGCAACAATTGACCCATTTACCGGTGAAAAATTCTATTACAAAGCAGGTCAGCTGAGCTACTTGCTTTATTCAGCTGGAGAGGATTTGGTTGACGATGGCGGAAAAACAGATTCGAGCTTCCGCGATCCAGATTTACTTCTCGAAAAGCCTCATAGTTGAAAGCTAGCTGGCTTGACCGACTCAGCCGGAGCCACAGCGAGGACTGGCTCCTCGATCGGCGCTTCGGGATCCGGTAGTTTTTTGAGTGCTTCTCTGGCATCTATTGGGTTTACAACGATCTCGTCTTTTTGAACTCGACCGTCTCTAAACCGGATAATTCGTTTGCAATGGTGTGCGATTTCCTCTTCGTGAGTAACGATGATAACGGTTTTCCCATGTCGGTTAAGGTCTTGAAGGACTGCCAAAATGTCTTCGGATGTTCTTGAATCAAGATTTCCAGTCGGCTCGTCGCCCAAGATCATGACTGGGTTTGTCACCAAGGCTCTTGCAATAGCAACACGCTGCTGTTGTCCACCGGAAAGCTCACTTGGCTTATGGTCGAGCCGACTGCCAAGACCAACTTTTTCAAGGGCTTCCTTGGCTAAAACGCTTCTGTCTTTTGTACCCGCATACATTAACGGTAGCTCGACATTCTTCATCGCCGATGTTCGGGGCAATAGGTTGAAGTTCTGGAAGACAAATCCGATGTACTTGTTGCGAATAACGGCAAGTTGATTGTCACTCATCTTAGCGACTGGCTTGCCATCCAGTTCAATTTCGCCCTCAGTTGGGCGATCTAGACAACCGATTAAATTCATAAACGTTGACTTGCCGGATCCTGATGGCCCCATGATGGCGACAAATTCGCCTTCCTGGATCGTGATATCGACACTTCTAAGGGCATGCACAGTTTGATCGCCCATCACATACTTCTTCGACAGTCCACGAACCTGGACGACGGGAGTGCTCACTAAAGTTCTTCCCCAGGCATCTGGAGTCCAGTAACCAGCCGCAACTTCAATTGAGATATTTGAACATCATAGGATGCTTCAATATAGTTTGATTCCGCGGTTACTAGGCTCACTTGAGCCGTAATGACCTCGATTAAGCTTGCGACCTTTAAGACCTGAGAGGCACTAGCCGCTTCGAAGTTTAGTCTTGCGGCTCTTAGGGCAAGCTCTGAGGCATTGAGTCTCAATTGGTCTTGCGAGTAAGTCAAATATGCTGATTCAATTTCGCTTCTCGCATTCTTTTCGGTTTGCGAAAGCACTGCTTTGGACGCTTCAACGCTTGCTCGCTCAGCAGTCACCTGCGCTTTACTTCTGCCACCATCAAAGAGAGGGTAGCTAAGCAAGAACGAAGTATTCCGGTTGGAGCTTTGGTCCGGGGTAAATTGCCGACTGTAGTTAAAGTCGAGAGACCAAGTTAAACCGGCGTCTAGTTCTGTACCTCGAAGATTATTCAGCTGACTTTCTACACTCTTTCTTCGAGATATCAGATCGGGGCGGTTCTTCAGCCCAAGGTTTACAGCGGCATCAACATCTGCGGGGAAGTCATTGGACGGGACAAACGAACTCGGTTCAAGTTCTAATGTTGAGTAGTCCCTCTGCAGACCGATTATTGACTTTAACGATGCCGAGTTGATGTTCGTTCGGTTTTTGGCGTTAATTGAATTTACTTTTGCGTTTAGGGCATCGGCTTCCGCTTGAAGGATTTCCCTCCTTGCCGCATCACCAACACTCACTCTAGCTTTTGTCTGTTCAAGGACCTTATCAGACCTTCCTAATTGCGCCGTGGCAACTTTTTCAAGCTCTTGGGATCTCAGGGTTTCAAGAAAGCCGACTTCAACATCATAAATCAAGCTGCGGAGTACCTGTTGGGTCTGGGCATCTTGGGCTGAAACACTTTGGCGTGCCGCATTCAACTGTGCCATTCGTTGCCCGGTATCCAAAATCCTCCACGTTAGACCTGCTTGCGTGGAGGTTTGAGTAAATGCCACCGAAGTATTTCCTAGCGTTGCGCTTGGAATCTGGCGAAGGCTATCGGTATAGGTCGCCGTAGGGGTTAGGACAGGCATGAATGAAGATGCAGCAATAGTTCGCCGCGCTTTCGATGCAATGAGATCTTGCTCGGCAGCTTTCAGATTTCCGTTGTTTCGTTTAGCGAGGCGTATCGCCTCATCCATCGTAAGCTTTTGCCCAAAACTAAGCGCCGCCCAAGCAGCTAACATTCCACAAACCGACAATTTTCTGATATTCATCCCTTTTCCCTTTTATCCTTACGCTACCGCTTGGTTGAACGATTCCAATTGGGACAAGATGCCCAATTGTTATTCTCCCCAGATTAGATTTCGGTTCGCAATGATCGTTTCCTCTCGATCCGGGCCAACCGAAATGATTGCTACTGGAGTTTTTGTATATTCCGCCATGAAGTCTAGATAAGCTCGAGCCTCTTTTGGAAGATCTTCTACCGTTCGTGCTGTCCGCAAATCTCCGGTCCAACCAGCTAGTTCTTCGTAAACTGGTTCGATTTTTGACAGTATGTCGACATCGCTTGGTACGTAGTCAATTTCTATTCCATCAAGTTTGTACTTGACCGCAACCTTTATCGTTTCAAAATTGCTGAGAATGTCCAGTCTAGTCACGACAAGTCCACTCAGCGAATTCAGTCGACAAGCATGTTTTAGGGCGACCAAGTCGAGCCATCCAATTCTTCGGCCACGCCCGGTTGTGGTTCCAAACTCTTTGCCTATTGTTCGTATATGATCTCCTAGTTCGTTGTCAAGTTCGGTAGGGAACGGACCACTTCCAACGCGAGTTGTGTAGGTCTTACAGACCCCGAGGACGCTATCAATGTGTCGAGGTCCGATGCCTGTTCCTAAGCATGCGCCACCAGCAACTGGGTGAGACGAGGTTACATATGGATAGGTGCCCGAATCAAGGTCAAGGAATGTGCCTTGAGCGCCCTCAAGAAGAACCTTTTGACCGGATTCGACAGCTTCGGCGACCATTGATTCAATGTCCTTTACAAATGGGCGGATCCGGTCGGCATAGGCCGAATATTCGGCGTATATTTCATCGTATGAAAGTGGGGCTTTCCCAAATAACGACAAATATCGATTTTTGACTTCAAGAACTTCCCTAAGCCGGATTGGGAAGCGCTCTTGGTTGACAAATTCGCCCATCCGGATTCCGATTCGGGCAACTTTATCTTGGTAGGCAGGTCCGATACCGCGGCTAGTGGTACCGATCTTATTACTGCCCCGAGCCTCTTCTTCTAATGAGTCAAGCATCCGGTGATAGGGGAAAACAACGTGGGCTGCACTTGAAATAATCAGTTCGCCGAGCTCGGCTTGTTGCGACAGCGTTCGGTCCCATTCTTCTAGCAATCCCTTTGGACACACAACCATTCCAGATCCAACGACGGCCTTGGTGCCCTTGTGAAGGATTCCGGCGGGAATCAAATGGAATTTGAATTCTTTGCCTTCGGCGATAACGGTATGTCCCGCATTATTACCTCCAGCGAATCTAACGACAAGGCTTGCCTGGCTTCCCAGAACATCAACGAGTTTGCCTTTGGCTTCATCGCCCCATTGGGCGCCTACGATCACGAGTGTTGGCATAATTTAGCTCATCCTTGTGCGGCAGTCTTGACAAAAAGTTAGGCCGACGCACCCTGTCGAGGATCCGCCGGCCATTAACCGTTGAGCCTTCTCCCAACGTTAATAGATTATGACTGAAATTTCAAACCCAAGTTGACGCTCGACGAAAGTGCTTAAAGGTAACCGGACGTCGAATGTTTGCAAACACGAAGTCTGGCCAACCCGCCATGAAGTCGAGTTCATAGTCGTCAGGCGGCGAAATTAACACAAGTGGCACCTTAGATGCGGTCGAATGTCCCATCTTTGCCTGGGCAAATTTTTCGTACCCTGCGATTTTGTGGGGCTCCTCCAGAGTTGAAAGTAAATCTAGAAACATTAGGTCGGCATCGCTACCACCAGCAAGTCCTTCCTCCCAATCGGAAAAACAAACGAAAGTATCGCTTGGGTGGAAGCCTTCCTTTGCTTCATTTTCCATTTCACTGTCCTTGGTAATTAAGACAAATTTCATCCTTACCTGCCGATCATACATGATTTGGCAAGAATGGGCAAGGGTCTTTTAGCGTTAAGAATTTGAGAAATCACCTGAAAATATGAAGCTTGTCTAATATTTGTCTAATATTTATGGATTTTTCATGGAATATCGAGTATTGTAGTTGTGGGACTATCGAAATGGATTTAATGTCGAAAAATTTTCTGCCTGAGCAAAATGCCGAAGCATTTGAAAAGCTGATTGGGATTAGCAAGAGTCGAGCTTATCGGATGGCATTTGAGCTGACCAGAAATGCATCTGATGCGGAAGACCTAGTCCAGGAGACTTACGTCAAAGCATGGAAAGGTTTTGACTCTTACGCGACAGAAAAACCGTTCTTAAACTGGCTCTTACGAATCATGCAAAGAGCCTATTTGGACTCGAGACGACGAGCAAATCCGATACGCAAAGCAGACTCCCTTCAAGCGATTGCCCAGTCAGTAGAAGGAGAAATTCAGGAGCTAACGATTGCCGACCCTTCGCCGAATGCCTCAGACGAGTTGTTATTTGAAGAGTATCAGCACCAGTTGTCAAAGTCCCTCGATATGATTCCTGAAATATATGCAACGGCTATCCGCCAATGTGATCTGGACGGGATGTCTTACTACGAAATTGCCGAGCAGCAAAATACGACGATCGGAACGGTTCGCTCAAGAATTCATCGGGGAAGAAAGCTCCTCAGAACTGCAATTCTCAAAGGGGATTACCAGTTTTCACCGTATCAACTCCAGAAAGACTAATTCTTGCCGAGAATTATCTTAATGCAAGGGATTTCTAGCCAAGCGCAAAGCGTTGCAAGCAGCATCAATACTGACCCAGTCAGTAGCACCCAAACTCGGGTTCAGGGAATGTTGTTGAAGAAAGCCCTTGAAAGCCAAAAGGCAGAAACCACGCAACTCCTCCAAATGCTCGAAGGCAAAGGTCGGATTGTGGACATAAGAGCGTAGTTCATGGCTCAGAGATCAAAGATCAAAGATCAAAGATCAAAGATCAAAGATCAAAGATCAAATGAGATAATCTCGGGGTCCAATGACTTTTAGAGATCAAATTCCCTGGCTTAAATCAATCGAACTTGCCGTGCTAACTTATCATGAGACGGTGGATTTTCCGGCAGATGAAAAGTACGGATTGAGATCGCAAATGCGACGGGCTGCATCATCTATTCCGTCAAATCTAGCTGAGGGCTATGGCCGCGGTGGTCGGATTGAATATCTCCGATTTATTGACATTGCAATGGGTTCATTGCGCGAGCTTCAAACTCAAATCGAGATATCAAAGAGGTTAGGCTACTTGAACTCGGAAACCCTTGAAAATGCATCAGACGAGGTAGGAAAGGTGATTTTCTCCGTAAGGCGGACCCTTAAATCGAAGGATACGAATTAGCTTTCAAATTATCGGACGAGGAACCTTGAGCCCTGAGCTTTGAGCCTTGGGTCCCGGGGCTTGGAACCGAGGTACAATAGTAGAAGTGAGCGAGAAGACGCCCGTTATTCCGACCAAACATTCTTGGCTAAAGAACACCTATTTCTGGATTGCAGCAGTGCTGTTCGTATTGGGTATTGCCGGACTAATGAAAGGGAATGACTTTATTCGTGACCCAGGAC
>Ga0194055_10002444_pt1 | contig 14711 bp, 14 predicted proteins | sample SepL449m_MetaG_FD_155482 | JGI IMG/M metagenome (GOLD analysis project Ga0194055, IMG submission 155482) | Anoxic zone freshwater microbial communities from boreal shield lake in IISD Experimental Lakes Area, Ontario, Canada - Sep2016-L442-9m | ecosystem: Environmental > Aquatic > Freshwater >... | reverse complement strand
ACAGGGGTATACGTGGCGACGCCATCTCGTTTGGTAGTGGTGCAACCACTCGCGAGAAGTACAACGGCCAGGAAAACTAGGGATTTACGCATAACCGTCATTCTATTGCTCCACTATGTACTACGTGGTTTTGCCACATCACTTTTCCCTCACGGCCGAGCGGAGAAAAACAAGCAGGACTACATCGTTTCGATGAGCCGCTCTACCCGTTCATCGACCGCCGCAAAGGGGTCCTTGCATAAGACGGTTCGTTGCGTCTGGTCGTTCATTTTTAAGTGCACCCAGTCGACGGATATGTCCTTGCCAGCAATTTGTGCTGCCCGGATGAAATCGCCACGCAGCTTGGCTCGTGTCGTTTGAGGGGGTACAGACTTCGCTTGAAAGATTTCCATGTCGGTAGTAATTCTGTTCACCCGGCCGTTGCGTTGCAGCATGTTAAACAGGCCGCGTTGTCGAGAGACATCGTGATACATCAAGTCCACTTGAGCAATTCGCGGCGAATCGAGTTCGAGTCCATTCTTTGCCATGTAGGCCTCAATCAGATTCTTCTTGATCGCCCAATCGATGTCTTTGTCAATGAGTGAATAGTTCTGGGTCTCGACTGCACGCAGCGTGCGTTCCCAAAGTTCCAGCGACTGTACGTGGGTTTGCGAAACTTCGCTGCCACTTGTTTGTAGGTAGTCGCGAACCAGCTCTAGATAAAACCACTGCATCTCCAAAGCGGTCATCGTTTGTCCAGAGTTCAAAGTAACTTGCGCTTTACCTGTGATGTCGTGCGATACATCACGGATTGCTCTGATCGGATTTTCTAACGTCATATTCCTCTTGAGAGCGCCATCCTCTAAGGCGCGAAGCACCAAATCCATAGATGCAACCTTGACCATGGTGGTCATCTCACACATGTTGGAGTCCCCCACAATGACGTGTAGTCGACGAAAGTTTTCGGCATCAGCATGTGGTTCATCGCGGGTATTGATAATGGGTCGGGAACGAGTTGTTGCACTCGATACGCCTTCCCACATATGGTCCGCGCGCTGCGAGATTGAATAGATTGTGCCTCGAGGTGTTGTTAACACTTTGCCGGCGCCGCAGATCAATTGTCGAGTGATCAAGAACGGCAACAGCGCCTCGATTTGATCCAAATAGTCCGCGCGACGTCGAATCAGATAGTTTTCATGACAGCCGTATGAATTTCCGCCTGAGTCGGTGTTGTTCTTAAACAGGTAAATGTCGCCTTCAATTTCTTCTTCAGCAAGTCGAAGTTGGGCATCAGCGACAAGCCCTTCAACAGTACGTTCACCAGCTTTATCTTGAATGACTAATTCCCGAATGTCATCACATTCCGCTGTGGCATATTCGGGATGACTGCCGACGTCTAAATAGAGACGAGCGCCATTCGTCAAAAAAACATTGCTGCTGCGTCCCCACGCAACTACTCGTCTAAACAGGTATCGAGCTACTTCATCAGGAGTGAGCCGGCGTTGACCATTGAAGTTGCAGGTAACTCCGTACTCAGTTTCAATTCCAAAAATTCGACGATCCATGGGATGAGGACTACTCGCCACCCTTTTGTACAAAGCTCTTGACGAACTCTTCGGCATTCTGCTCAAGAACAATGTCTATTTCATCAAGCAAGTCCGTGACATCCTGGGTGTTTGTCTGCACAACTGGCGCAATAACAACTTCGTCTTGCTCAACTCGAGACTTACTCTTGCTCACTGACTCGCGTTCAGACATGGTGTGACTTCCTGGTGATCGGGTGGTTCTACCCTATGGCATGGCAAGGAAAAGCTTTCAAATGCCTTTCAACGCGCACAAGGAAATCTTTGGCTACACCTGTGAGGATTCGATCCGGGCTACAAAGTCTGCAACACCTAGGTTTTGTCCAAATAGTTGCGATGTCAAGCTTTCAGTTCCGCCACGAGCATCAATAGTTTGCACTCGTTTTAATGCTGTGTCGGGCCCTAAATCAAAAATAACCGAGTCCCAGGACGCTGCTGCCACTTCGTTTGTAAAGTGCCGCATGCACATTCCTCGAAAGTACGCGCGGGTATCGGCCGGTGGCATCTGCACTGCCTGGTGAATTTCCTCTTCTGTAAAGAGAGAAGCAATGCGACCTTTTGCCTGTAAGACTCTGGCTAAACCTTTATCGGATCGTAGATCCGCATACTGAATGTCCACAGCAGCTAACCGTGCATCGTTCCATTGCGCATTATCCCGCTGGCGATAACCATTGATAATTGAATACTTAGTAATCCAATCCACTTCATTCACTAACGACATCTTGTCGCTTTCTAGAGATCCTAGAATTCTTTGCCACTGTGCCACGACATCTAGAGTCATAGCGTCATCAATTCCTTGGGACTCTACGTATCGATGTGCGGCGTCAAGATACATCCGTTGAATCTCAAGTGCCTTGATCGTCTTTCCATTACGCAACCCGAGTACCGTTGTGAAATCAATGTCGTGACTTACTTGGTGCATCGCCTGCACTGGATCGAAAAGTTGCAGGTCAAAATCTAGGAAGCCATCTTCAATCATGCTCAGCACCAAAGATGTTGTGCCCATCTTTAAGTAGGTGGCACGCTGCGACATGTTTGCATCGCCCACAATCACATGCAGGCGGCGGAAGCTCTCAGGGTCAGCATGTGGTTCATCGCGGGTATTAATAATTGGGCGTCGCAGTGTGGTTTCTAGACCTACTTCAGCCTCAAAGAAATCTGCACGCTGTGAAATTTGGAAACCAGGAAATCTGCTCTCTTGTCCAATGCCCACTCGCCCAGCTCCGGAATACACACAACGGGTAACGAAGAATGGTGTCAGGTAACGAACCAACTGCGGAAAAGGCGTCGCACGATCAACTTGGTAATTTTCATGAGTCCCGTAGCTCACGCCTTTCCCATCCGAATTATTCTTGTAGGCGGTTAGAAGTTGTCCCGTTAACTTGCTTGCTAACCGCGCACTTTCTTCCATTATGCGATCACCGGCTGCATCCCACAGTGCAGCATCCATTGGGTTAGTTACTTCAGGCGATGAATACTCAGGATGAGCATGATCAACATAAAAGCGTGCCCCATTAAACAGCACAACATTTGCCAAACCATAGTCATCGTCAGTGAGCTGCGAAGGATCAGCATCGGCGCGCGTCATGTCGAAACCACGAGCGTCACGCAATGGCGTTTCTACGTCGTAGTCCCAGCGCATGCGGCGTGGACGATGTGGCATAACCGTCACACCGTATGCATTAACAACTTGTGACGATAGGAGAACTGGATTTGCGTGCGGGTCCGATGGCGCTGAGATTCCGTACTCGGTCTCAATGCCCATAATTCTGTGGACAGTCATCTAAGCGCCTAAGCGAATGGATTCGTCAGGGACGACGTGTCGATACTTCGGCCGGCTTCGATTCCAGTACGGCCATGAATCAGAGTGCGCATAAACACGATACGTTCACCCTTCTTGCCGGAAATTCGAGCCCAGTCATCGGGATTTGTTGTGTTCGGCAAATCTTCGTTCTCGCGGAATTCGTCATACGAGGCCTGCATAACATGTTCAAGAGTGATACCGCGCTCCCCTGAATCGAGGAATTGCTTAATCGCTGCCTTCTTAGTGCGCGAGACAATGTTTTCAATCATGGCTCCAGAGTTGAAATCCTTGAAGTACATAATTTCTTTGTCACCATTTGCGTACGTCACTTCAATAAATTCATTTTCCGCACTCATCGCGTAGGTGCGATCAATAACCGTGCGGATGATGCGTTGGATCGTTGCCTCTCGGTCACCACCATCAACAGCCACCTCGGATGGATGAAGCGGTAGTTCCGTGTTGAGATAAATACCAAAAATATCAATTGCGGACTGGGCATCAGGACGCTCAATCTTTATTTTCACGTCCAGGCGTCCCGGGCGCAGAATTGCGGGATCAATCATGTCTTCGCGATTAGACGCTCCAATCACAATGACATTCTCAAGGGATTCAACACCATCAATTTCACTAAGCAATTGCGGAACAATAGTGTTTTCTACGTCGCTGGAGACACCACTACCGCGGGTGCGGAAAAGTGAGTCCATTTCGTCGAAGAATACGATTACTGGAGTACCTTCACTTGCCTTTTCACGGGCCCGTTGAAAAATTACGCGAATCTGTCGCTCGGTCTCGCCCACATATTTATTGAGCAGCTCTGGACCTTTTATATTGATGAAATAGCTTCGGCCCTCACCTTTACCGGTTGACTGCGCTACTTGTTTTGCCAGCGAATTTGCTACAGCCTTTGCAATCAGTGTCTTGCCACATCCAGGAGGGCCATAGAGCAAGATTCCTTTTGGTGGTTTGAGATCGTATTCGCGAAACAATTCGGGATGAAGGAATGGCAACTCAACAGCATCACGAATTTGTTCGATTTGCTCATTGAGGCCACCAATGTCCGAATACGCAATGTCAGGAACTTCTTCCAAGACCAAGTCTTCAACCTCGGATTTAGCGATACGTTCGAGTGCGTATCCCGAACGGGTATCGCATAACAAACTGTCGCCAGTGCGTAACACAACGCCAACTAGAGGTGCTGCGATCCGAACGACGCGTTCTTCATCACCTCGGACAAAAACTAGAGCCCTGCGACCGTCTTCTAGCATTTCCTTGAAAACCACAAGCTCGCCATGTTCCTCGAAGCGACCCGCTAACACAACATTCATTGCTTCGTTCAAAACAACTTCTTGACCTACTGTGAGATCGGCGCGATCAAGATCGGGGCTAACTGCCACGCGCATCTTTCGACCGCCAACTGAAATGTTAATGAGGTCATCTTCGGCATTGCCTTCATAGACTGCATAACCGTTAGGTGGACCGCTGAGTCGCTCTACTTCTTCTTTAAGCGTGACAATTTGATCTCGTGCTTCACGCAATGTGGTAGCAAGCCGCTGGTTGTTAGCACTTAGCTCATTAATCTGCGTATGCAGCGCCTTTGCCTCATCAGCAGGTGGCGTAGTCTCAGTCATTTTCTTCCTCCACGAGTGACACTAATACCTCGGGTTCGAGTTGCACACCTTTGGCGGGACGGATGCGACGCGGTGGCAAAACTGTTCCAGGCCCAAGACGACGGCACTGCACCAAAAAGCCTGTGTGCCCCTGCATCCGATGATTTGGGCGCACAGCTAAACCTTCGACATGCCAAGGGCGTTGAATGAGCTCTTGACCCTCGGGGTCTGTCCAGCGCTTATCAAGTCTCAAATCCTCAATCGTGCGAGACATCTGGGTCGTTGCCGCGACATAAGCAATGAGTACGCCACCAGGACGCAATGCATGTGCAGCAGCAGAGATACATTCCCACGGTGCCAACATGTCAAGGACAACGCGGTCCACGCTTGCTTCTTCTCGAAGCAATAATTCGTTTTGCAGGTCACCCACTGTCAGGGACCATGTAGCGGGCCTTTCACCAAAAAAATTTGTTACATTCTTGGTCGCGACTTCAGCGAAATCTTCCCGACGTTCAAAACTGTGTACGTGCCCGTGCTCACCCACAGCGCGCAACAATGAGCACGTCAAGGCCCCAGATCCGACTCCAGCTTCGACAACAACCGCACCCGGGAAAATATCCGCAAAGCCGACTATTGCCGCAGCATCCTTCGGATAAACAACGGCAGCTCCACGAGGCATCGAGAGCACAAAGTCAGTCAATAATGGGCGCAAGGCCAAATAGACCATGTTGCCCGTTGAGGTCACGGTTGAAGCCTCGTAGGCGCCTATGATCTCATCGTGAGCAATGCTTCCGTGATTCGTGAAAAACATCTTGCCCGGTTCTAAAAGAATGGTGTGCTTACGACTCTTGACATCAGTCAGTTGAACTCGGTCGCCCGCCTCAAACCTGCCTGTCGTGCGCCTTGTCATGAAATCTCCGTCGCTTGTGCGTTAGACGCCTATTCTCGCAGGTTCTTATGGCTAATTGAACCCACGGCGTTGCTAAACTCAGGGAACGCACAATCAAGGGGAACTGTTGAGCAAGTCCTTTCCGCACGGGTCAACTATTGTCATAGCGGCATTTGGTGGTTGGAACGATGCAGCGCAGTCTGCAACTGATGCTTTAGAGCACCTCATTGAAACGTGGGACGCACAGGAAGTGCTCGATCTCAACAGCGATGAATTCTACGACTACACCTTTAACCGACCCGAGGTTTCTTTCACACTTGAAGGACAGCGTGAGATCGAATGGCCAGGCACCACGGTTTTTGTAGCGAAAGTGCCAGCGTTACCCGACACGGCTATTTATCTTGTGCTCGGCGTTGAACCCAGTCTGCGATGGAAGTCGTTTTGCGAACAGATTCTTAACTGTGTCCCGCAGACTGACGACCTTGTACTCGTCACGCTTGGATCGATGCTGGCCGATGTGCCACACACGCGCCCGATACCCGTCAATGGGACAACGGTTGATCCTCGATTGCGCGAACTCACCGGATACGAGCCAAGCCGATACGAAGGTCCAACAGGAATCCTAGGTATCTTGCAATCTCAGGCTGAGCAACGTGCTGCACGTGGAGTGTCACTCTGGGTCATGGTGCCGCACTATGTTGCCTCGCCGCCATGCCCGAAAGCCACACTCTCACTTCTACGTGGCATTGAAGACTTACTCGATACCAATATCCCAGTTGATGATGTTGTAGAAGACGCCCGTGCGTGGCAACTCGGTGTTGAGGAATTGGCCAGCGACGATGATGAAATTGCTGAGTACGTTCGTAACCTCGAAGAGAGTCAAGACACAGCAGACTTACCCGAAGCTACTGGTGAGGCTATCGCTCGCGAGTTTGAGCGCTACTTACGTCGACGCGAGAGCTAGCGGCGTTTCCGATACCACGTGATTGCCTGAGCTGTCGCGGAGTCAAAACTGTCAAGTGAATCGGAATTAGTAAGAAACGGCAATATAGATGTTGCCAATTCTTTTCCAAGTTCAACGCCCCATTGATCGAATGAATTGATTCCCCACAACACGCCTTGTACAAAAACCATGTGCTCATACATGGCCACGATGGCTCCAAGCGTAAATGGATCTATTTGGTCAACCGTGATCAGCGTCGTAGGACGATTACCTGGCATGACCCTATGCGCAATCAAATCATCGGGTGTTCCAGCAGCTTGCACTTCGTCTGCTGATCTTCCGAAAGCAAGCACGCGGGCTTGAGCAAGCGCATTACTCACAAGCACATCATGATGATGCGGAAGCGGGTTATGACTCTTAGCAGGAATCAATACGTCGCAAGCAATTGGTGATGTGCCTTGGTGAAGCAATTGGTAGAAAGAATGTTGTCCGTTTGTACCAGGCTCACCCCAGTAGACAGCGCTTGTTTCAACGGGAACGCTTGCGCCTGTCAACGTCACAGACTTGCCGTTGCTTTCCATAATGAGTTGTTGCAAGTACGCAGGAAGTCGATGCAGATACTGGTCATACGGGAGCACCGCAGTAGAGCTAATTCCTAAGAACGAACGATTCCACATTCCCACTAATGCCATGGCAACCGGCAGGTTCGACTCAATCGGTGAAGTACGGAAATGCTCATCCATAGCGTGGAAGCCATTCAACATGGCTGCAAAATGTTCATGACCAATTGCAATCATGGTCGACAATCCGATACTGGAATCCATGGAATAACGTCCGCCAACCCAATCCCAAAATCCAAACATGTTCGCTGGATCGATCCCGAATTCGCGTACCCGCTCTTCGTTAGTCGAGACTGCAACAAAATGACGTGAGACAGCAGCCACATCGTTCCCAGGGACTACGGCGAGTAGCGCAGTACGGGCACTATGTGCATTGAGCATGGTTTCGTGTGTGCTGAAAGTTTTACTAGCAATGATGAACACAGTCTTTAGCGGATCGATACGTTTTAACACTTCTGCTAAATCTGTGCCATCGACGTTGCTCACAAAATCAAATGTGATATCGCGCTGGGAAAATGGCCGCAGAGTTTCGTAGGCCATTACGGGTCCTAAATCAGATCCCCCGATTCCGATGTTCACTACATGTTCAATGCGATGACCGGTAAACCCAAGCCACGAACCATTGCGAATACTCTCGGAGCAAGTCGCCATGCGATCCAGAACCTCATGCACATCAGCTATGACGTCGCGGCCGTCAACAATCAACTGGCTGTCACGGGGCATACGAAGTGCTGTATGAAGGACGGCGCGGTCTTCAGTGGTGTTTATTCGCTCGCCTCGAAACATGGCGTTTCGAGCCTCTTCAATGTCAACCTCCTGCGCAACAGCATGCAGCATGGTCATCACTGACGAGTCAATACGTTGCCGGCTCAAGTCAACAGTCACTCCAGCACCGCTCATAGTGAGTTGGCTTGAACGCTGCGGCTCCTGGTCAAACAAGTCGCGAATATGGCGGTTACGCCATTGCGGTGCAACAGATGTCAGAGCGCTCCACGCTGCTCCAGCGAAGCTCTGTGCCATGTGTTTGCCCCTTCTTTATGATGTCGACCATCTGTTGGGCAACCGTTACGCTAAGGATATACGTAAGGCGAAGGAGCACCCACGTGGCACACAAGATTTCGACCATTGGCATGGTCGGCCTCGGACGAATGGGTGCCAACTTAGTGCGTCGAATCAGCGATTCAGGCTTGAAATGTGTTGCCTACGATGTTGACTCATCTGTGAGTAGTGCACTGGCCAATGAAAATTCGGCCCTCATCACTGCAGTCGATTCAATAGACCAACTCATCGCCTCACTTCCCACACCTCGAGCAATCTGGGTCATGGTGCCCGCAGGCGACATCACTGGATCTATCGTCACGCAGTTAATGAGCAAGCTAGAACCCGGTGACATCATCATCGATGGCGGTAATTCTTATTATCGTGACGACTTGCGTCACTCTGCCCAAGCTGAAGAACGCTCAGTGAACTTTGTCGATGTCGGTACATCAGGCGGAGTGTGGGGACGCGAGCGCGGCTACTGCCTGATGATTGGTGGTTCACATTCTGCTGTTACAAGTTTGACCGATGTGTGGGATGCAGTTGCTCCAGGATTTGAAACGGCGCCTCGAACACCTGGGCGCACTGGTGACATTACAACGCAAGAGCGCGGATGGTTGCATTGTGGCCCTTCGGGAGCTGGTCATTTTGTCAAAATGATTCACAACGGAATCGAATACGGTTTGATGGCGGCCTACGCCGAAGGACTCAATATTCTTAAGAAGGCTGACGAAGGCAACCAATCGAGAGTCGCAGACGCCGAAACCACACCTATGCCCCATCCTGAGTTTTACCAATATGACTTTGACATTGCTGCAATTACAGAGTTATGGCGCCGCGGCAGTGTCGTCTCCTCATGGTTGCTAGACCTCACTGCGATTGCCTTGAATGAGTCACCCGAACTCGACGAATTTAGTGGCAAGGTCTCTGATTCTGGAGAAGGTCGATGGACCGTTATTGCAGCCGTTGAAGAAGGCGTACCGGCGCCCGTGTTGTCAGCGGCAGTCTTCTCTCGATTTGAGTCGCGTAACCGCGCCGACTTTGCCAATAGAATATTGTCGGCAATGCGTAAGCAATTCGGCGGTCACCACGAGAAGAAGGGCTAGCTGTGCATTCATGGGCACCTGTGCCGATCTCCTCGCTCAATGCACCAGTTGACGCCCCGCGAGTGTATGACTCGGCATCTCAAGATTTTGTGGTTTTACCATCACACACGGCAGTTAATCTCTATGTCTGTGGAATCACTCCATACGATGCAACCCACATGGGTCACGCCGCAACATACGTAGCGTTTGACACTCTGTTTCGAATTTGGTCGGCCAGTGGTGCAACAGTTCGCTACACCCAAAATGTCACAGACATCGATGACCCGCTCATTGAACGCGCAAATGCGACTAAGCGTAAATGGGAAGACATTGCCCTCGAGCAAACCGACTTATTTCGTCAAGACATGGCTGCGCTACGTGTGATTCCTCCGGCTTCTTTCATTGGTGCTGTTGAATCAATTCCACTTGTTGTGGAACGCGTTAAGGACCTCATGGAGTACGGCTGTGTTTACAACGTTGATGGTGATTTGTATTACGACATGACAACCACAGATGCCCTAGGCAGTGTGGCTCACTTGTCTCGCGAAGAAATGATTGCAATCTTCCGGGAACGTGGTGGAGATCCAGATCGCGAAGGTAAGCGGGACCCACTTGACGCTTTGTTGTGGCGTCATAAACGTCCGCATGATCCGTCATGGCCTTCAGACTTGGGACCAGGTCGTCCAGGATGGCACATTGAATGCGCTGCAATTGCGTTGGAGTACTTGGGTACCACAATCGACGTTCAGGGCGGCGGGAGTGACCTGAAGTTCCCGCACCACGAAATGAGCACTGCGCACGCTCAATCTGCAACTAAGACTTCACCGTTTGCCCGAACTTTTATGCACACTGGCATGGTTGGGCTTAATGGCAAAAAGATGAGTAAGTCATTGGGTAATTTAGTTTTTGTATCCAAACTTCGTGCCGAAGGTATCGACCCAATGGCTATTCGTCTCACGATCCTGAGTAATCACTATCGCAGCGACTGGGAATGGTTCTCCGACAATCTCGCCAAGGCTCAGATTCGCCTTGCTAATTGGCGCCTGGCCTTTAGTCGTGCCAGTGAGGTTCCCGATGTAAGTGCTGACATTGCTCGTGCCTTGACGGATGATCTCAATACCCCGAAGGCACTACGTCTTGTTGATGAGTGGGTTAGCGCAACATTGGAGCAGCGCACTCCTGAGGATGTCACCTCGAAACTTATGGCGCGCACTGTTGATTCACTTTTAGGGATTGTGTGACCGACGAATTAACGCTAGTTGGTCGCATGGTTAATGCCTCCAACGAAACGTTGTTGCTTAAGCGCGGTGAAGACCAATTCATTTACAAGCCGGTTTCAGGTGAACGTCCACTATGGGACTTCCCTGTCGGCACATTAGCCAATCGAGAACGAGCTGCGTATGTGGCAAGCTCCTTACTCGGATGGGACGTCGTCCCCGAAACGGAACTCATCGATGGACCGCTTGGTCTAGGCAGCATGCAACGCTGGATTGATGGCGAGATTCTTGCTGTCGATGTTGTCCCTCCAGCTGAAGTACCCCCAACGTGGCTAAAAGTCATCAGCGGACTGGACGAAAATCGCAACGAGGTTGCACTCGCACACGCAGACGATGATGGTCTTCGCCGGCTTGCCCTCTTTGATGCTCTCATCAACAATGGAGACCGCAAAGCGGGACACATTCTTACAACTGCTGACGGACACCATTACGGAATCGATAATGGTGTGTCTTTCAATGTGGATCCCAAGTTACGAACTGTTCTTTGGGGTTTTATCGACAACACCATCGCAGACTCTTTACTCACTGACCTCGCAGAATTTATTGCTATTGCACCGACAAGTGAATTGGCACAACTACTCGATGAAGAAGAAATTGAAGAACTGATCAATCGTGGTCACGAGCTCATTAGTAACCGCGTGTTCCCAGCGCCGAGTCCACAATGGCCTGCGATTCCATGGCCGGTGTTCTAACCGCGTCTGCGATACCCATTTGCCCGTGGACAGATGTGCCCGCGCTGATCAAGGGGTTGGTCACACAACGGACATGGAGGGCGACCTGCTGAGACTACGGACAGTGCTCGTTGGGCAAAGGCTCGCGCAATCGGCGCAGTTACTCGTACTCGTAATAAATCGGGACCGTCATCAGAGTCTTCTTCTAAATCTGGAACATCCATGAGCGATTCGGTTTGAGCATGCGCCTCAATAATGACTTGGCGACTGAGCCCGTTCCATCCCAGCGCCAAAGCGCCGACGCGGAACTCTTCTTCAATCGGACTATCTAACGGTTCAAGATCTGCCGGTCCCGAATACAACGAATCCAGACCCTCTGCAGAAGAGACTTGATCGAGTAAGTCATTGAGTCGATCAGCGAGCAACCTGACTTGTTCCTTTTCAAGTGCAACGCTGATGAGTCGACCCTTGTCGCGGGCTTGCAGGAAAAATGTGCGCTCCCCTGGAACACCAACTGTTCCGGAAACAAAGCGTGCTGGGTTATCAAACAGGTGAACAAAACGTGCCATTATTTTTGCCCCTTCCCGCTTTGTCCACCAAGAGTTGGTTCGTCGATCGCTTTGTTGAGCGCCGCAATCCAACCTTCGCCTGTGTCGTTGAGTTTTGCAACTGACGAACCGTTTTCCCCGTAGTGAATGACACTAACTGATGCAGGATCAATGAGAATCTTTTGAAATTTCGCTAAGGGCAGACCAAGAGCATCCGCACAGATTGCCTTAATGACATCTCCATGACTGACCGCAGCCCACACAACATTCTTGCCAAATTCAGCCGAAAGTTTTTCATCCCATTCGCGTACCGCAGCCGCAGCACGAATGGACATGTCTAACATTGCTTCGCCGCCAGGAAAAATCATCTCGTCGGGCTGCTTTTGAACCACTGACCACAAGTCCTCGAGCACCAATTCTTTGAGTGCACGACCTGACCAGTCTCCGTAATCACATTCCACAATCCGATCTTCAACGGCAACTGGAATCGCGGAGTCAAAAATCAGTTGGGTAGTTTCCCGAGTGCGCTCCAATGGACTAGTGACGACTTGTGCAATCGTGATGCCGCCAAGTCGCTCCCGAAGGCAGGATGCGGTTTCCCTACCTACCTCATCGAGAGTGACGCCAGGAAGCCGGCCAGCCAAAATCCCGTCGACATTTGCGGCCGTACGTCCATGACGAATTAATAGCAGCACTCCCACACTTCTAGCGTAATGCGTGGCAAGGTAGTCAGTATGTTGATGGGCTACGGTTTGTACCGCGACGGCGTTCTGGTGGAAGGTGAATCCGTTGATCAGGTCACCATCGCACAACGCCTTAATCAAGACTGGGGGCAAGCGGCCCAACCAGGAGATGACACATTCTTGTGGATCGGCTTTTCTGATCCGCAACCAGACGAACTTGCTGTAGTGCAATCGGCATTAAGCCTGCCAGACCTGCTCATCGACGATGCAATGAATCCAAGTCAACGTCCAAGTGTTGACTGGCATGGCGAAACAAGCGGCTTCATCGTCATCAAAATCCTGCAGTACGTCGACGAAACCAGCGACGTTTTCACTGGTCAGCTAGCAATCTTCTTTGATCACTCGCATGTTGTTACAGTGCGACATGGTGGCCTGGGCTCGTTAGATTCAATTCGCAGCACAATTGATCATTCGCCCGTTCGAACCAAACTTGGGCCATTGGCCGTAATTCATGCGATTCTGGATCAAATCGTCGATGGCTATGTCAGCGTAGCCAACGGGGTTGCGCAAGATATTTCGGAAGTTGAAGAAGCAGTGTTCGCACCGTCTCGCACTGATGATGCCGAAACCATCTACCGCCTAAAACGAGAAAATCTCGAGATCCGGCGCGCTGTTGCTCCGCTGACAGCTGCTGCGGAAGTTTTCGTATCTAAGTCGAGTCCTGCTATTCCCCAGGCCCTCTTAGGTGATTTCCAAGACCTCGGAGAACACATTTTGCGCGTTGTTGAGCAAGTTGATAACCAAGACAGTCTGCTGTCATCAGTTCTTACTGCCTCGATGTCGCGACAATCGTTGCGTCAAAATGAAGACATGCGCAAAATCTCGGCGTGGGTCGCAATTGCTGCCGTGCCAACCATGATCGCTGGAATCTACGGTATGAACTTCACTCACATGCCAGAACTGGAATGGACCTACGGATACTGGGGTGCTCTTGGCCTGATGGCTGCCGCCTGCGGTGCGATGTGGCGTGCATTTAAGAAATCAGGTTGGTTGTAGCACTTGCTAGGTGGCAGAAATCGTTCCTGAAACGAGTAACCCAATCAGGATCACACCAAGTACAACTCGATAGATAACAAACGGCTTAAATGACGCAGTCTTGATGTAGGTCATCAAACGAGCAATCACCGCATAGCCAACAACAAATGCAATCACTGTGGACGCTAGCGTTGCAGGCCAGTTCACAAATGTGTCACTACCGATTTTGGGAACCTCGAGTAATGCACTCGCAAGAACTGCAGGAATCGCTAGCAGGAACGAATAGCGAGCAGCAACCTCGCGCTTAAATCCCATGAACAATCCGAAAGTAATTGTGGCACCGGAACGAGACACCCCCGGAATTAATGCCATAGCTTGGCCAAGACCAAAAATAATCGCATGCCGCGTTTTTAGGTCCTCATCTGACTTGATGTGGCGGGCAGACGAGTCTGCGTAACCCAGGATGAGACCCATGATGACAAGTGCCAATGCAACTACCCAAAGATTTCGCGCGGTTGTTTCAATGGCGTCCTTAAATACAATGCCAAGTACTGCGATGGGTAACGTTCCAAGAATCACATACCAACCCATTCGGGCTTCGGGCTCGGAACGAAATGATTTGTTGGTCAGACTGCGCAACCACATTCCGATAATAGACACAATGTCTTTTCGGAAGTAGATGATCACAGCTAGCTCAGTACCCACTTGGGTCACCGCTGTAAACGCCGCGCCAGGGTCTGGCCAGTTAAAAAGTCGAGAAACAATCAACGTGTGCGCTGATGACGATACTGGCAGAAATTCGGTGAGACCCTGGGATATACCGAGAACCAACGCTTGTAGCCACGACAGATGATCGGACACGATTTCTCCACTTCACATAAGACACGCACAAGAGGAACTATGGTTCCCTCACGTTGAAACGCTAGCGTGAACACATGGAAGTTCGGGG
>Ga0194055_10002442_pt1 | contig 14720 bp, 6 predicted proteins | sample SepL449m_MetaG_FD_155482 | JGI IMG/M metagenome (GOLD analysis project Ga0194055, IMG submission 155482) | Anoxic zone freshwater microbial communities from boreal shield lake in IISD Experimental Lakes Area, Ontario, Canada - Sep2016-L442-9m | ecosystem: Environmental > Aquatic > Freshwater >... | reverse complement strand
GTGCTCCTTGTGCTCCTTGTGCTCCTTGCGCTCCTTGTGCTCCAGCGATGCCAGTAGCTCCTTGCGCTCCTTGCGCTCCTTGTGCTCCAGCGATGCCAGTAGCTCCTTGCGCTCCTTGTGCTCCTTGAGGTCTAATAGTTTCTATATTATTTAATGTATACTCAAGTGTGTGTCCTTCATATCTCCAAAATGAAATTACCGGAATAAAATTAATTGGTTGAAAAAATGTTAAATATCCTGATGTACCATCATATACCCATGGGTATGTGGTGTCATCAGATGAATGTAAATTACCAGCAATGTCATGTACATTTACCATATAACTAGAATAGTTAGGGTCATAATTGCTTGGAATACCTAAAGTTAATAAATTATTGCTTTCATCTACATTATTTGCATCTGTACCTATATATCTGTACGCAAGGTTAGCAGTTGTAGCAATCAACCTAACCTTTTCATAGAAAACAATATAGGGGTAACTTGAATCAGCATATTTATGTCCATATATTCCATTCGAATCGCCTAGAGGTGTTTTTGTAATGGTTGAACCTAATTGAATATTAGATGTAGTTGTAATAAATGGGGCTCTTTTAGGAATAGTTTCACTCCATACATTTTTTGAAATAATTTTTAATGCAGATGACCCTGATTGTTCAGATAATGCTGTCAACTTTATAGAAGTAAATGGCACTTGTTGATATTTTTTAAATAACATATTATCTATATCTGCTCCTGAAGGATTCCCATTCGGCCAAGACATATATATATTATAACTAAAATATACTTATACTCCTTCTCTAAAGCTATGGAGTATTGCTCATCTACATTTTCCTTGACAATATAAACAGCAAACTTCGAGTCGCCTCACCGCTGCATAGTATCTACATTTTCTGATCGTATTCTGAAACGTAAATCGGGAGTATCCTCCATTATGGTAGAATACTTCTATTCGCAAAGCGAAAAGAAGTGTTCTTAAACTCCGGAAGCGGTAAGAGATTTATTAAGTTACCGAATTTAACTAAATGATGCTTTTATAGATTTAAACCCTACACTACACTCCATAGGTAATCCAATTCTACAATATAAATAAAAAGAACCGGGACCGGATGATGTAGTGGTTGATGGAGCAGATGAAATCAATGAATATACTTTTAATGTACCTGCCGTAGAATTATCATTTAATAATGCAGTATTATCTCCATTTATTTGCCCATTATAAGCGGGATCACTTATGACTGCTGCGCTGGTTGGCGTAAGTCCAGAGCCTGAGAAGGCATTTATCCAAACAGAAGTCTGGTTTCCTTGACTGGGGGCCTTCTTAGTAGGATCTCCATTTTGTATTCTATATTGCATGGTAAACAATCCATTTGATGATCCTATTGTGGGTATAGTATCTACATTGTTAATAGTTCCAGAAACACCATCTATAATAATACCATCTATAGTAAATGCAACTTTAGAATATTGCAAAGGGGCTGCAGTAGTTCCAGGAGGAAGTATCCATGCAAATGTGGCATATCTATAACCAGTAGTTCTATTTTCAATACTACTATAATCAATACCAGTATTTTGTGTATATATGCTAGGATTTTGATATGAAGTCAATGTATAATTCAAATAACCTGTTGTTACGCTAGCCTTTTGAGTTGCATAAATTCCATTACATAGTTGCAAATCTCTATTACCACTCACAGATAACAACTCAGTATTAGGATAAGCTGTGTTAATTAAACTTACTCCTGAAGAACCAATGGTAGTAGCCGAAGGATATGTTACATCCGAAACACCTGTCTCTACTCGACACCCGACTAATGGAGTAAATGGGATACTGGCACTAGTAGCAACGTTTGTTATCGACAATGGGTCCCATATTCCATTAAAAGATATACTTGCAGGGGGTGTCCCTGTTGGAGAGCCTGTTCCTAAACAATTAATATAATTAGTAATAGCCACATAAAATGAATTACTCCACGCAGTAGTACTAGGATTATAAATTATTTTGCCGCTAGTGTTGGTACCTATATTGGAAAAAATTGTGGGATTAGCAAAATATCCATTGGTTGTCGTAGCACTTGCATTATCTATAGTAGTTTCCTTCACACTAATACTATTATTGCTATAAGTTATAATACCACTACTACCATTATAATAAAAATATTTACCTAGAGCATTATTAATAAAAGTAGTAGTAGTAGATACTCCTACTGAACCAGTGCAAACATTTACTCCACAAATTTGTATTGTTGGTGATATTGTTGGGTTAATATTTCTTAAAACAGCAGTAAAAGCTACATCTGTCCAAACCGGTGCAGCATTTATACAGGGCGATAGATCGTAGTAAAAAGAATATGGATTGTATGTATATGTATTGTTTATGTATGATGACCCAACCCCAGAAGCATTACCATACTGCGTAACAACTAGACTCAATGTTGTTAGTGAGTTTGCATTACCGGATGTATCAAATAATTTAGTAGTGCCTTCATTATACTTTAAGGTAATAGTACCACCAGTACCTGTTTCTAAATAAAATCCACTAGTAGACGTTGCAGAAATATAAGAATCTACCGCTGTTCCTGGAGTAAATACTACACTACCATTAGTTGATGTTGTTGATGTTGGTTGCGTTGAACCGAATCCCTTATAAGATACACTTGTAGTATCGCTACCTCTACCAGTAATGCTGCATGCAATATTTAATAAATCATTAGTAGTATCCTTTACTCCTCTAGTATAAATATTATTAATGCCAAAATTAGAGATACTACCCACCATATTAGCGGTTGGTGCTCCAAAAAACACATTACCACTAGCAACAGCTTTAGTAGATACGATTGATACATTAGAAGTAGAATTTGGTGTATCAGTGAATGATAATGATAGTTGTGTTAAAGGCCATGTAGTTTTTGGGGTCAAGTATGGTGATATGAAGGTATAAGAAGCCGATGGCACACTCAATCCCACTAGCCCACTCGTACCTGAATTTGTAGTATTATTATTACTAGAAGAATTACCTACTTGTAGTATTAATGAATAACTTGTATCAGGATATAAAGTGTACGTAGTAGGAGTAGGAATAACATTAGTAGATATATCGGATGTTACTGATGGAAGACCTCCGTTGTAACGTATACTATTAGTCGCATCCGAAGTCCATTTAAAATACCATCTAGCAAGTGGAAATGCGTTGTTTTCTACACCTAGAGTATTATCTGTATATGTTGGAAGAGTTCCCTGAGTAAATTTAGTTGTCGGGGCGGCAGTGGTATAGGTAGATAGACCGGATGTAGTAGGTGGACCTGGTTGCGTTGGATAACCAGGTGTTATAAATATATCAAATCCTTTTTTTTGTATATTAGCACTAATGTCAGTATTATAATTAGTATACCACACAGATACAAAATTTGTGGATGTAGATCCCGCAGGGTCAAGCAATGCAAATGAAGGATCATAAACTATCAAAGCTCTTCTTAACGTGCCAGGGACGTCGTTTGGAAAATGAACATTTGATGGATCTGATATTGCAGGGGTCTGAGCAACATTAGTTAACACTATTCCTGTTACACAATTAGTATTTGGTACTTTTGGTGAGCTTGTTAAGTAAGGTATCATTGTTGTATTTTTTGATAAAATTGGTTTAGTTACAGGTGAAATTGTGGCAGAAATCTTTGCTGTCCATTCTGCATTAATTTCAGTTATAAGAGGAGCATTTATCTGAATAGCCCCGAGGGATATTTGTACTGGTTTATCCCATGGAATAAAAATTTGACTAGCCGTCCTCGCACAGGTTTGAGGTTGAAATGATACATCAAGTGGAGGATTTACTATATATTTGTAAAACAAAGGGTCAGATTCTACACTTATACCTGATCCTGATCCTGATCCAGCAGCAGCAATAGCTGTCTCTAAACTCGACAATTTTGTCTCGAGTGTACTTCCTTCATATCTCCAAAATGTGATACATGGTTCCCAACCCGCTGTATTAAGGGTTTCACCATTGACGCCATTACTAGATGTAAATGTCAAATAACCTGATGTTGGATCATAAGTCCATGGATAATCTGAAGCACCCGCGTCTTTCAACACAGATGGAAGTAGTGTAGGACTTGATGTGGCCGTATTTGCATAAACATACACTTTATAACCATTTAACACTGGATCATAATTGCTAGGAATACCTGGTTGCAATATGTTTGTGCTCCCAACAGTATTTGGAATGTTGTTGGTTGAGCCTTCAGTGCGTGTATTCGCATATCTATATGCAACAAAAGCAGTTGTTGATGATAAAGAGACATATTCATAATAAGCTACATATGGACAAGATGAATGAACATATTTACTTCCATAAAGTCCAATGGCGTTAAATTTACCAGTAATAGTTCTACCTTGTCCTCCAAGTAATGTTTTAGTAATCGGTGAACTAGTATTGGTATAAATATAAGTATTAGACGACCCGTCGTAAATATTAATTCTTTCGCCACTAGAATCTACTTGGTTACCAGCATTCCATACAAGTAATGCTGGATTAAATGGAGTAGTGGCAGGTACTTTTTGCGCCCATACATTTTTTGAAGGAATTTGTAGAGCAGATGATCCTTCTGCCTCGCCCCCAGCAGCTAAAAGAGACGACGTAAAAGCTGTCTGTTTAAATTTTTTTAACAACATATCGTCTATAATGTTCTGTTTTTCGTCAACAGTTAAAGCGACCATTATATAATATTTTTTATATTATATTTTTTACAATAAATATAATTATAATCCTTTACTAAAGTTCCGGAGTATAATCAAAAAAATTATATTCCTTCACTAAAGCTATGGAATATAATCGGAAAACGGATATGAGCAAAACTGCTGGTCACTTCATGGCCATCCGTTTTCCTCCATAATCCTTCATACCTTTAACTAAATGATACTATTATAGTTTTAAAACCTATTTTACTTGACATAGGTAATCCAATTCTACAATATAAATAAAAAGAACCGACTCCTGATGATGTAGTGGTTGTTGGAGCAGATGAAATTAATGAATATACTTTTAGTGTATTTGATTCATAACTATTAGGTATAGCGGTGTCATCACCATTTATCTTTCCATTATAAATGGGATTAACTATGACTGGTGCTGTTGCTATTGTGTTTGTTGTTGGTCCAGGGAAAGCGTTTATCCAAACAGAAGTTTTGTTTGATTGACTTGGAGCCTTCTTGTCAGGATCGCCATTTTGTATTCTATATTGCATGGTAAACTCTGCATTTGATGATCCTATTGTGGGTATAGTATCTATATTGCTAATAGAATCTCCAACAAGACCATCTATAGTAAATGCAACCTTAGAATATTGAAGAGGAGCAGCTTTAGTTCCTGGTGGAAGTATCCATGCAAATGTGACATACCTATAATGAGTATTTTGAATACTACTATAATCAGGATTAGACGGCGCATTATAGATGCTAGGATTTACATACGAAGAATCCGTATAATTCAAATAACCTGTTCCTACGCTACCCAATTTAGTTGCATAAATTCCATTAGATAGTTGCAAATCTATATTACTACTATCAGATAACAAAGCATTATTAGGATAAGGTGTTATAATTAAATTTACTCCTGAAGTACCAATGGTAGTAGCCCAATGACATGTTGCATCCGAAACACCTGTCTCTACTCGACAACCATTTTTTGACCCAGTGACAGGGACGACAGGGATTGCTGATGAATCTTGTAAAGCATTTATCGATAAGGGATCCCATATTCCATTAAAAGTTACTTTTTTGGAGGAGGGTGCTATCTCTGTTGGACTTTTTCCTAAACAATTAATATAGTTAGTAATACCCACATAAAATGAATTGCTCCACGTATTACTACTAGGATTATACGATATATAACCACTAGTGGAAGCGTTACTCGTATTAAATGTAGTAGTCTCAGAAAAATGACCAGTAGCTGGGTTTATCGCAGGAGATACATTAGCCAAAGATGTTTCGTGAACATTAGTACCATTATTGCTATAAGTTATAATATTACCACTATTATAAAAATATCTTCCTAGAGCATAATTAATAAAGGTAGTAGTAGTATTTACTCCTACCGCACCAGACAAAACATATACCCCACAAATTTGTCTTGCTGCTGTTATTGATGGGTTACTACTCCTTAAAACAGCAGTAAAAGATACATCTGTCCAAACCGGTAAAGCATTAATACAGGGAGAAGGATCGTAGTAAAAAGAGTATGGAGAGTATGATATATCTGTATGCGTAGTATTTAGTACATTATTTCTTCGAATATACGCTAATTTAATCGTATTTAATTGGTTTGATGCTGAAAATAATGCCGTCGAGTTTGTGTGTAAAGTGATAATATTATTTGATGTCTCTAAATAAAACCCTTGATATTGTGATAAAGAATCCGCATATGAATCTACTGGTAGAGCATCTGTCTCAATAGTACAAATACCTTGTCCTGTTGTTGCCGTTGGCATAATAGCAGGAAACCCTTTGTATGATATGCTTACACTATCAATAGGAGTAGGATCCCCTGATTTAGTTATAGTACAAGAAATATCTAATAAGGTTGTTCCGTTGGATATTAGATTGCCTCTGGTACCAAGTGTGTGTATCGGAGATATAAAATGGTCACTCTTGACATCACCGGATTGATCTGTAAATACTACATTTGATTTAAGATTTTGTCTATTTGTATCGGTTACTAAATATGATGATTTAAACGATTGTGTCAATGTTGGAAATTTTAGCTCTGAACATAGTGCTCTTACTTGTAAACTCTGAGAATAGAATGAAAAGGCGTCTGATATAGAGCTATAACTGGCATCAGGTGATGAATTATTATTAACCTGTTCGTATAACATATATGATATATCTGGATATAAATAATGAATAGTTTGAGATTGATTATTTCCACTGATATTTTTTAATGTATCTGCTACAGGTCCTCCATATCTAATGGTAGAACCATTAGACACATACGTATATTTATACTTTTCTATTTGATATGTAGATGTATATGTAGCAAGTTTATCTATCCATGGACTTCTAGCATTAGTATATGGCGTTGTATTAAGTACATTTACAGAAATGTCCACGTTTTTTGTGTTTAATGATGAAATAGTATATGAAAAAGATGCATCAGTAGACCTACTTGGTACACCCGCTGCACTAAACCCATTAATTGGTAGTATAGACGCGTTGTCATACCCAGAATAATTTTTATAAAATGCAGTTATACTACCAGATGCATCAGCTCCTGAGAATAGGTGCAATGATGAATCATAATAAATATAACAATTTCTGCTTATATCTTCATTTGGAAAGAGCATCCATGTCACCCCGTTTGATTCAGACGGCACATTTGTTAGAATTATACCTGTTATATATGTTTGTTGTTGATTTGAAGTGCTAGGAGGTCCTTTAATATAGTCTGATCCTGAACCACGTAATATTATATTTGTAGATATATCATGTATAGTATAATAAGCTGTAAATGAGTTAATATACGGCAAATATGTATCTCCTATTATAATTTGTTCAGGATATGTCCAAGGTATATAAATATATCTTGAAGTGCTGGTCGGTGTACCAAATGATATATCTGGAGGCGGGCCCGCACCAATCGGAGAAACCGCACCATTTGAAGCAATAGTAATAGATTTATTTTCGTGTTGAATAATATTAAATCCAGAATTGCTATCAAATAACAATGTATCAACGTGATCATATTTTGATGTAGATGAGTTCCTAGCTACACCAATATTTAATCCAGAACTTATAATAATACTCGATACATCAGTAGGCTCTATTTGAAATGTTTTTTCATTAAAATATATATTGCTTAAACCTTTATAAGCGGTTGATCCGGTTGTACCAAAAGTCAATGAAGTCCCGGTGGAAGCAGCAGCAGTTTGATTATATTGCGATTTTGGTTTAAATAAAGATACACTTGTTTTTTTATTTGAGTTCATAGTTTATTATATAATATCGAAAGAATTTATTCTATCTATCTAAACTCCTTCGTTTGCCTTCTGGAGGGAAACGTAGACATGCGCACATTGTGTAGGAAAACGTAGGCATTAGCCTAAGTTTTCTGGATTAAGCTCCGTAACGTTAGTGAAGGAGCTTCGAAGGATTATGCAACTACGGAGTTTTATCTAACCCCACCTAATCCAATATTTACACTTGTACTAGCTTTAGGTTTGACATTTATTTGTCGTGCATATTCCGGAGCGTATGTATTAATATGACTATCGGGAGACAATGTTTGTTTACGTAAATGCTGTTGTGGTTGGGGTGGTGGTGGTAAATTTCGTTGTTGATATGGGTGATGTTGCTGTTGTAATAGGTGTGATTGTATTACTCTCTGTTGATTATGTGGTTGATAATGTGGTTGATTATGTGGTTGATTATGTGGTTGATTATGTGGTTGATTATGTGGTTGATTATGTGGTCGCTGCTGCATATTCGCATTATTTTGTGATGCCATAGTTTTCAACATTTCACTCTTTTCTAATGCGGTTGGAATATAGGGTATATTTGTCCAACCATTATTTTTCACATTGTTGACATTCACATATTTCGTATGTTGTCTATCTGGATGTGATATTTTTCTAGTCGGTTCTCTCAGATCATATTCATGATATTTATCTGATTCATATCTCACTAACGTCATAAAAGTGGATACATTTACATAAAAGGTGTTTTTATTATCAGTTACATACACATTATCATCAGGACATAATGAAGTCGCGTCTATAGTATAATTCAAAGAATGAATAGTGGTGATACCATCCTGTCCAATATCATTTTTTAGTCGTTGTGTATCTCTGCTAGATACTAATCGAGACACCCCATCGAATAATTGAAGTATTTCAGGACTACCAATGGGATAAAATGCACTTCGATCTATTTGTATGTTATTATTTTCACACCTACTTTGTAGTGAACTATCCTCCATACCCCATCCCCAAAAATTGGGATACCCATTCGTTTTTTCAAAATCCCCACCTTTTATAACGACTATCCCCCCTAAAGATGTATCGAACCCGTAATAATGTTTTACTATCCCGGGGGTAGTTTTATAATCAAATATTTTATGGAATGGTAAGGTATCCACATCATTGAATATAAATGTAATATTTTTGTAGTCATTTGGATATTTAGATTTCATTGCTAAAAACCCGATATTTTTGGTAGCGCCTCTATTAAAAGGCCTTGAATCTGTTTGATGTACAAAATATATTTCATAATCATCGTGTCCCTCTAATATAAATTTCATTTGATTACAGAAAAAAAATTTATGATGAACACGATCTCTATAAGGAACGATGAATACTCGTGTTGGTATTTTAGTGGGTAGTGATTGCGGTTGCGTTTGCGACATTCTATTTACTTCCTTTATTTTATTTTTGTAAATTGAACTATTCTTTTATTCTTTTTCTTATGTATTATTTATTCCATCATTTTATTATTCCTTATTTCTTCTAAGCCGAATATTTCTTTAAAATAATTGCCGGAATCAAATCATCTTTCAGTTTTTCTATTTTTTTGAAACATTTGTTAATCGTTACCTCGCTAATCTCGCTTATATTTTTAACATCTCTCTTGCTAATATTCAATTTACATATTTGTGCTATAAAATATACTACTCCCGCTGCAATAGAGTGTGGGGTATTCTCTGGCATTAATTCCGTTTTTTCTATTTTCATGGCTATGAATTGACATACACGAGTAAGTTCACTATTAATATTCAATTTACTACAATATCGCTCAATAAAAGCCTCTGGTTTCGTTTTACAAAATGACGTCTTATCTGCATTCACCATATCTTTCTCTAAATTATTAACTATCGATAGAGCATTTTTGCATCCTTTTGTAGCACTAGTAACATCTAAATGGAATATAGTGGCGATTTCCTTCGCTGTTCTGGGGTAATTATTTATCCTACATGAAATATAAATAGATGCTGCTAAAATACCATCTCGATTATCACCTCTAAATGTCAGCTCGTATTCCGATATTTTCTTATGATATCGGACTGCATCGTCTATAATAAGTTTTGGCATTCCCGCATTTTGTGACATGAGAGTGATTCGCTGAAATTCGTCATATTGGGATTTCTCTTTGTATGGCATGGATTGCCATTCAGTGTATCGTCTAATCTTTCTCATCTCATATGACGTAGAACCAATACACAATACTTTACATCCAAAAGAGGATTCCTTTAATAATGGATTTATAGGCATTCCACATCTAGTAGGGTCACTATTCTGGTTATCGTCCGCTCCATAATAGCGCCATTCGGCTGATTGATCCACGATATCCTTGTATATGATTCCACAAGTATTATTTGTACATGTTAAAAATCCTTCATCTGAAAATGCTAAAGATGCTGCACATTGGTCACATTTTTCCCTATTACCGCAAGCCCTATATATACATTCTAAAGGCATTTTCGGTTTGTCACATATTTCCGAATCAAATACGCTCCATAATTCCGTTTTATTTGTTAATTTATCTTTTCGTTTTTTACTTTGTTCTTTGCTCATTTACACTATCCTTCTCATATTAATAATGGGGTTTTAATTCAATTTTTTATATATATAAATGGTATATGGGGAATAGTATATCAACGGCATCGACGAAAACAAATAATAATGCAGCTGCTGGTCTTCCTAAAGATCTGCCATTAGGTGAAACTCTTGATTATATAGCTACACATTACATATTAACTATGGATTTTCAGAGTTTAAGAAAACTATATGAAAAACAATATTGTGAAAAGATGGTTGTTCTCACTTCGAACATTATTAATAAATATTTTACTGATTTAGAGCTGAGTCATTTAGCTCATAGAATTGAAAATGGTGCGGGATCGAGATCAGGTTCAGGTGCTCCTGAAAATATCATTTTTTTCAAAAAAACGGATATAGAACATTTGAATATTCCTGATATACATAAAAAAGAGGCGGTTTGCAATAAAATTGCGAAATTTTATATTAAAATTGCTCATTTATTTTCTGCCATTGTCACCACCATCAATCCTGAATATGTTTATAAGGACATGTTTGGTAATGTTATCAAACAAAATTTATATGAAAAGGATAACATCCCTAAATGGGCGAAAGTAGAAGTATTGAAGCTGAATTTATGTGATAACCGAATTAATGCATTGAAGGGGGAAACACCCGCGACTATGACGAAAAATGTGGAAGCTGAATTATCGACTCCTGGTATGACATGGGGTGGTGATGGCTCTACTGCTGCTGTTGAGCCTGTTCTAGCTACTGCAGAAAAACCTAGTGGGGAACCAGATGAACCAAATGATTTACCCAATTCAAATAAAGATGAAATTATAAAAATTCAACCAGATGTTTGTTCTATCAACCTTAAAAAAGATGGAACCCTAAAAACATTAGAAGAAGAGCCAGGAATTCCTGAGCTTATGGATTTATATTATGATGACGAATACGACTACAAAACGGGTAAATTCAAGGGCATGTTTGATACAACCAAGGAAAAATTTCATTCGGATTTGAAAAGGTTCTATTCTGAATTTTCAGGAAATGCTGAAATGCCTGATACTATTACCAAATTTAGTGATATTAAATTACGAGACTATAGCAAACAACCCATTTGTGATAAAAAATTTATAGATCAAAAGAATAGTTTTAGTGGAACTTATAATGATAAACTTTTAGCAGATTATGCTAATAATTTGAAACAGATGATTAAATCGGTGAATAAGAAACAACAACAATTATTAACCATCATAAATAGGCTTTTTGTTTATGTTGTTGATCCCGAAACCAAAGTAGAACTGATAAAAGTAAATCCTGAACTCACAGATGACTCGCTTCAATCCATCGTAGAAGAGACGAGAAATATTATTATTGAATTGTATTTAAAATGTGAGGCTGATTTTGTAGAAGGAGTGAAATTGTATGAGGCTATTGTGGAGTCACAAATATTTGTTACTGCGCAGAATCAGATTGAGTCTTTAAAAAGAGCCGCAGAAGTCATGTATAATCCGTTAGTAGAGGAAAAGTAATATCGGGTTGTTGTTGTTGTTGTTGTTGTTGTTTGTTTTCATATCATTTACCGAATGATATAAAATATCTGTATATGCAATCCAGCACTAGCTATCTAATTACTTAGTAATTAGACGCTTAAGCACGGGCACGTTGCATTTGACGTTGGAGAGTGCGGGTGCGCTGTTGGGTGCGTTGCACCGCGCGTTGCGCAGAGCGTTGAGCAGAGCGGGTGCGAGCCATTTGTCTCTTAAGAGAGCGGGTTCTTGACTGAGTTCGGGAGCGACGTGCTGATCTAGATCGTTTTGCCATTTATATATATACCAAACAAAAAAAATATTTTTTAATAGAAAATTCCTAAATATTTTATATGGTTGTTTGTATTTTTGTTTGTATTTTTGTTTGTATTTTTGTTTGTATTTTTGTTTGTATTTTTGTTTGTATTTTTTATCGAATAGATTTTACCAAATAGTATTTGTTGAATGCCAATACATTTTATCGCCCTTTTTAATATTGTATAAACTCCTAAATAATTCCAAACGAGATAATGGAACATTGCATCTATATTTATCCAACGGATGGGGATTTGTCTTAAGTTGCGCCGATAACGCCTCTCTGTAAATATGTTGTCTCTCTTGAACCGCATAATATACAAAAAATGCTTGGAATGACAATGAACGAATGGGTACGATATCCGCATTTTTATCCTGAAAATCTCTTAAATATTCCTCACATATTGCTAAACCAGAAATATCTGCCATGTCTTCTCCCACTCCGATGGATGCATCGAATTTAATACCATCATATGCTGCATACTCCTCATATTGCTTAACTATATCATTAATAATGCTCTGATATTTCTTCCTGTCTTCTGGAGTCCACCAATCATGCAAATCTCCTTTATAATCATACTGACTTCCTAAATCATCTAAACAATGGGACATTTCATGACCCAATGTAAATCCTAAATGAGCTAAATTATATTCAATTCCTCTTTCATCCATGTCGATAAAAGGTTTCTGTAAATAGGCCAAAGGAATATAGATGGAATTAGATGTCGGAGTGTAAAACGCATTTACTATATATGATTGTTGACCGACTAATTTAAACGCTTGCCAGTCGACATATGGAATGTCAATGACTTCACCTCCTTCTAAATTAATATATTTGCTGTTACGCCACCATGATATTTTTTGCATGTTTCCCCAAGCATCATCCGCGTCATAATCTAATAAGGGATCTTCTCTTAATTTTTTCGGGTAACCAATATCCAACTTCAAATGTTCCAATTTTTGCAAGGCATATTTTTTTGTTTTTGGGCTCAACCACGTATTTCTTTTAATGATTCGTTTATACACTTTTATTAAATCATATCCCATTCTTTCCACATAATGGACTAGATTTTCGTTGAAATTATGCTTTGTGTATTCTTCGGTTAAAAATGTGTTAAATGTAATAGATAGCCCAAATATGGGGTATATATCTGACGGAAACATTTCTTTTTGACCTGCTAAAAATTTACCAAAAAAATCGTAATAAATGTGTCTTGCGTTTTTATCAAATCGAGACATTTGTCTTAAATATATAAAATTCCAATAAGCCTGCCATTTTGGCGTTTTCCAGTTGGTTTTTAATAACTCACATATACATTTTAAATAATTCAAACTATCACATATGAAAAATTCAGGGACCTTTTTATATCCCAAAAATGTGGCAAATGTAGGCCAATTAAATCCATATTTGGTTTCCGCCTCTTCCGACTTTACGATATTATATCCATTTTCTGCATCATTTGCTATGGTATAACAATTCATTGCCTCTAATATATCACATTCTACATCAAATACATCTTGTGATTTAAATCCGTGATTCTTTCCATAAAATGATTGAAATGTTCTATTTATAAATTTGAAATACTCTTTTTTAACCTTATTTTTATAACTTGTGTATGATTTTGTTTCAGATGGGTCTTTCGTTTTGCTATACATGTTGTAATCATATAACGATAACTGAGGCATCGCAATATTATTTCTAAATTTCGTAGAATCTTTTTCATCGGGTATCACTTTCCAGTATATAGGTGATGCCCAGCATACTACTTCTTGATGATTTATATGAGCTAAAAACTCCCACAGATTATCCTTATTTATATATGTTTGTATTGATTCTCTCATAATATTTGCATGTCGATGTATAGATGTTGTATTTAAATTCAATAAAGAATGGTACACATTACTAATAGCCGTTGCCTTTTTTGATTTGTCTGTTTTAATATATTCCTTTACTATATCTATTAGTTGAATATACACTTCGTCTTGTTTTAATCTAAAGTCGTCAATCTGAGAGAAATACTTCTTACTTTTTGAATACTTTTCTGAGCTTTTACTTGTGTCCATTAACCATCTGTAATTAATATACGTGTAGTAATCATTTTGCGCGGTTATTTTTGAGGGAGTAAACGGGGTTTTAAACAATTTTACTAAAGACGTTTCGATATTTGCATTTGCTTTTTTTAAATTATATATTTGGGATTTTTCATATTCGTCTTCAAAACTATTGAATGCTAAATGTGGAGTCTGATTGCATTTTTTTGTTTTATTTTGTTTTATTTTGTGTTTTTTTGTTTTGTTTTGTTTTGTTTTGTTTTGTTTTGTTGGACCCGTCATATACTATATATATTGC
>Ga0194055_10002441_pt1 | contig 14724 bp, 10 predicted proteins | sample SepL449m_MetaG_FD_155482 | JGI IMG/M metagenome (GOLD analysis project Ga0194055, IMG submission 155482) | Anoxic zone freshwater microbial communities from boreal shield lake in IISD Experimental Lakes Area, Ontario, Canada - Sep2016-L442-9m | ecosystem: Environmental > Aquatic > Freshwater >... | reverse complement strand
GTGGTGGTGGTCGCCTCGGTGGTGGTCGTGGTGGCGCCACCACCACCGAACTCGAGGGACTGGATGAAGTAGGTGTCGGTGATCGAGTCGCCGGTGAGACCGGCCTTGATCACCAGGTCGCAGGGGTCCGCGGCGTCGCAGGTCAACGTCGCCGGTCCGTACCCGTTGGAGTTCGTCCACGTGACCGTGCCGGTCCCGACGGCGATCGAGAGCAGCCCGGAGGTCTGGACCGAGCTGTAGGGGATGGGGTCGACCCGGTACGAGCCGCTCACGAACGCGCCGGACGAGATCCCGGGCTGGTACACGCACCGGACCCCGGTGGCGCCGGAGTAGCCGTACTGGTTCGCGGTGTAGGTGCTGTACCCGTGGACGCAGATCTTCGCCTCGACCGAGTTGAGCGTGACGGACCCACTGGTCGTCACCGTGAACGACACGGTCGAGCCATCGGCGAGTCCGGTGACCGCGGTGTTCATGGTCACCGCCGCGTACGACGTCGAGGGCGTGGGTCCGATCGGCGTGGCCGGAGCCCAGGCGACCTGCACCATGACGGCGGCGATCGCGATCAACCCAGCCAGGAACCCGGTCAACCGGGTGATCCCTCGACTCTCGGTGATGGTCCGTTCCACCCGACCCTCCCGGGTCACACAGGCTCGAATTCCGATGCGTCAGGAACGGTGGGTTCCACCACCATTGACGACTGGGTCGCATCGTAAGAAGGTGACTGGAAATCGGATTGGTCGCCGACGCCAACGGCAGGTGAACAGTCCGTGGAAACCTGGGGCCCGACCGGGAGGGGACGCCGACGGCGGCGGGAGAGCTGGGCGAGGACGATCAGCCCGATCGGGAGCACGAGCTCGATCGCCCACGGGTCGTTGGCGGCGGTGCCTCGCACCGCGACCGGGGCGTCGAGGCCGGAGACCGTGCCGGACACGACGTAATGCCCCACCGCCGGGAACGGGATCGTGAACGGGACCCGTGCGGTGACGCTCGCTCCCGGGGGAACGTCCGGGAGGGCCGCGGCGAAGGGGGCCCCGCCCTGGTCGGAGTGACCGACGGTCCCCGTGAAGCGGAGCCCGGCAAGAGGAGCGGCCGAACGGTTGGAGAGGACCAGGGTCAACACTCGGTCGGACGGGCCACCGAAGACGGACACCACCGTGGCGAGAGTCCCACGGGCTCCTCGGACCTGGTCCGACACGCCCAGGGCGGCGGCCGGCGGGGCCGCCGGGGGCGACGAGAGGTCGACGCCGTCGGCGATGCCGTCGATCGCGATGGGTGCGGTGGTCACGATCGTGCCGCGAGCGTCGGTCGCCCGCACCACGCAGGGGCATCCGACCGGTGGCTCCTGCACCCGGAGACGCAGGAACTCACGCCCACCCGGGGGGATCCGGATCGACTCCGATCCGATCTGGTCGCAGTCCTCCGAGCCGCGCCGGGCGGCGTTCCCGCAGATCTCCGCGGTCACGACCGTCTCCGGCCAGCCCGTGAACTCGACCAGCACGTCGCGGCCGACGGCCAGGTCGGACGGGTTCACCTCGATGACCGCCCCCGACGGATCAGCGGCGCCGGCCGGCGGCGCCACCGCCGGGACGAACGCGCAGGCCGCCGCCACCGCGACCAGGGGCGCCACGAGGGCCCACCGGTTCACGACGCCCGGCGGAACCGCCGCACCAGCCGCCAGCCCAGCAGGACCAGCGCGACCACCCCGAGGAGGAACCAGGGGATCGCCAGGGTGTGTGCCACCGCCACGATCGCCGACGGGGCCTTCTCGGTGGCACCCGCCGGCGCGACCGGGGTGAGGGCCACCGTCGCGCCCACCCGGCCCAGGGCGGGCACACCGTCGATCGTGGCCCGCTGGGTCACCGTCGCACCGGGGAGGACGTCCTGGAGCCGCTTGGTCCGCCGGGTGGCGACCGTACGACCCACCACGTCGGTGACCTTCACCACCTGGCGCGCGCCCAGGCGGGTGTTGCCGAGGTTGCGCACCGTGTAGTCGACCGTGGCGGTACCGCCCAGGGGGTTCACCGATCCGGCGTACGACACCGACATCGCCTCGACCGCGAGCTGCGGGTTCACCTTGCCGGCGACGTGGAAGTACACCCGGGTCCCCGTCCGCCGGTCGACGATCGCCTTCGAACCGTCGGCGTTGGTGGTCGGGGTGGGGACCGACGCCACGATGCCTGCGGCGTGGTCGCCGGGCGAGGCGTCACCGGGCACCGTGACCGTGAGCGGGATGTCGGCCTTGGTCTGCGGGTCGATCGTGACGTAGTTGGTGGCGAGCGTCACCCAACCACCCGCACCGCTCGGTGTGACACCACCTTGCAACAGGGAGAACTCCCCGTCCCGGTTGTTGTAGGCGTCGGTCGCGTAGACGTGGAAGGTCAGCGGGACATCGGAGTAGTTCCAGAGCGTCACCGAGTCGGTGGCCGAGCCGCCGGGCGCCAAGGAGTAGGCCAGGAACGCTCGGCTCCCCGGTCGGGTCGGGTCGACCCCCGACGGTGAGAGCGCCCAGGCCTCGAGGAACATCCCGGGCGGGCGCGGGTCGGTCAGGGGGTTGGACACGGCCGACCGCGCGGCGGGCCGGGAGGTCGGCGGGGCCGCCCGGACCGGCGTCGGGCCGCACAGCACGAGGAGCGCCACGAACCCGACCAGTGCCGCGGCGAACCGTACCGGTCGGCCCGGTCGACGAACTGTGGGGGCTGTCATCGTCGTCACGATGGGCCTCTCCGGCATCGGGTTCACCACAATGGGAACGGGGCGAGGAGCATTGTGCTCCTCGCCCCGTTGTGACTCTCCGAACTCCCCGTGAACTTCAGGCGAAGCCCCGTGGAAGTTCGTACACCGCCTGGATCAGATGGCCGTGAGCGTCAACGTGCCCGTGTACGTGGCTCCCGGCAGGTTCAGCGGGATCGCCAACGTGAGATCGGCGTCGACCCGGGCGATGCCCAGTCCTGCACCGCTGTTGGCGTACGCCAGGGTCTTGCCCGCCACCGAGCCCGACTGCAAGGAGTCGGTGCTGGTCGTCGAGCCGGACCCGAGACCGCTGGCGTCGCCGATCGAGACCTTCGAGCCGGCGGTCACCGCCATCGAGTAGCCGCCGAACGGGGTCGACTGCCTCGCGATCCGCGGCTTCCAGCCGAGGTTGTTGCCGCCGAACGAGTGGCTCGAACCGTCGGTGAAGCTGCTGGCCTGGCCGGTGATCGTCCAGCCGGTGTCGGCCGCACGGTCGTCGGACACGAACACCTGGTTCAGCACGCCCGTGGCCTTGAAGTACTTACCGGCATCAGGTCCGCTCGAGACGATCTGCGGGTTGGTCGCCCCCGACAGCCACTCACGGGTCGTGGTGGCGTTGGAGGCACCGTTGACCGGCTGGGAGACGTCGACGTAGGAGTTCGCCGGCACCGCGGTGATCGTGGACCCACCGGCGATCTTCGGACCTTCCACGCCGTGGCCCACGTGCGAGCCGGTGGCGTAGGCCGAGGTGTCGGCGGTGATGCCGAGCCCCGACACGGCGCCGAAGTTGACCGTCTGGCCGGAGATCACGAACAGGCCACCCGTCAGGGTGCAGGTGGTGGCGTTCGACAGGGTCACCTGCGAAGCGCTCACAACCGTCGCGATCCGGGTGTTCGCCGGGATGCAGTCACCGCTGACCTTCTGGTTCAGGTCGTTGGCGACGAACACGGCGTCGTCCGAGGTCAGGGTCGTGGTCGAAGCGATCGCCGCGTCCGTGACGCTGCGGGGATCGGCCGTAATGGCGTTGGCCTGCACCTTGTTGGTCCGCGGACCGCTCATGGTGATGGCGCAGTTGGTGTTGGGGACCGGACCCGACATCCCGCTGTTGTTGGTCGGGTCGAAGTAGCCCGCCACGTTGGTGGGAGAGCCCGAGCAGTACTGGCTCAGCACCAGCTGGCTCCCGGGCTTGTCGATCGAGAAGCTCTGGGTGATGATCGCCCCGTTCGGGGTCGCCGAAATGCTGCTCGAGGGGTTGCTGAAGAAGCCGCCGGTCAACTTGGCCCGCACCGTGAAGGTGTAGGGGGTTCCGTTGGTCAGGCCGGTGACGTTGTACGTCGTACCGGTACCACCGATCAGGCACGACCCACTGGAGCAGGGGCCGGTCGCCGGGTTCGGCGTCACGCTCACCTTGTAGTCGATCACGGAACCACCCACCGCACTCCAGGTGAGGTTGACCGAGCTGTCGCCCGGAGCCGCGTTCACCGTGGCCGGACCACCGGAGGCCGGAGTCCCGGCGCTGGCTCCGGAGAAGCTGCCCGTGAAGTGGGTCGAGGCGTCGGCCGCCGTGTTCTGCGCCTTCACCGTGAAGTTGTACTCGCAGAAGTTGGTGAGGCCGGTCACCAGAGCGGAGGTACCGGTCACGGCCGACGATCCGGCCGCGTAGCCGGTGGTGACGTCGACGTCGTGGGTGTCACCCGACGCCGCGCACGCACCGGCGCTGTAGGTCTTGGGCTCCGCGTGCACCGTGTACTTGCTCACGAGGGCGTTGCCGCTGGCCGCGCCCGAGGCGAGCAGGTTGTAGTTCACCGTGGCCTGGCCGTTGCCCGCCACCACGGTCGCGATCGTCGGGGCGTTGGGGTTCCCGGCGAAGGTGAGCGGCTGGATGAACCAGGTGTCGGTGGCGGCCGAGTCGCCCGTGAGGCCCACGTCGACGACGAGGTCGCAGTTGTGGGTGGAGTCACAGGTGAGGGGACCGCCGCTGTTGCCGTTGGCGTTGGCCCACGACACCGTGCCCGTCCCCACCGCAAAACTCTGCGCACCCGAGGTGGTCACCGAGGAGTAGGGGATCGGACCCAGCTGGTAGCCGGCCTGGATGCTCGAGAGGCTTCCCGAGGTCACGCCGGCGCCGTAGACGCAACGCGTGCCGCTCGAGCCCGAGTATCCGAAGGTGGTCGAGCTGTAGGTGCTGTACCCGGTGGCACAGATCTTGGCGTGCACCTTGTTCAGCGTGTTGGGGGACGTGGTGTTGACGGTGAAGCCCACGCTCTGGCCGGCCACGAGACCCTCGACCGGAGTCGAGTAGGTGATCGTCGTGGCGTTGGCGGGGGCGGGCGTCGGACCAATGACCGACAGCGCACCGGCCGGCCCAGCGAGGCCGAGGGTGGTGCCGAGTCCCACAGCGATCGCTACGGCAGCGAGTGCCTTGCGACCTCTGCGGCGGGGCGTGAATCGCAGCACGGTTCCTCCTCCGAGGATATGGGGTTGCAGAACGGGTCAGGGTGGAGCAGGGATCTCGTCGTCCCGGTACCGGGGACCGCCGCCGAGTGACGGCGGTCCCCGGCTCGGCCGGGTGGGTTCACTCCCCGATCAGGGCGTGAACTTGTAGCAAGTGACGTTGGTGTTCCCACCCGCCGACGTGTGCGCCGGGATGGGCAGGAAGCCGTTGTCAGCAACGAGGTCGTCGGAGCCACCGGCGGTGGAGTCGTGGCCACCGCTGCACAGGCTGCTCTTGGCGCCGCTCGCGGTGTCCTGGTAGCCGACCAAGGCCCGAGCCTGCGTGTACGAGGGCGACGTCGCCGCCAGCACGTTGTACACGAAGCGCGCACCCGGGAACGGAGCCACCGTGCCGGTGGTGTTCTGGATGTTGCCGACGCTGATGGCGGTGAAGCCCACCTTGACGGCACACGCCGCGTTGGTGGTCTTGGCCGACGGCGAGATGGTCGCCGTCGAGCCGTCTCCGGCGACCGCCGTGATCTGGGTCCCACCGTTGACGCACGAGCCGTCCACGGTCTTGCCGACGTCGGTCGAGGCGAAGGTGCCGGCGGAGCCGGTGAGCGTCGCGTTCGCCGCCGTGGCTGCCACCGTCACTTCCTTGACCTGACCGACCGGGGTGATCGTGGTGCTCACGCTGCTGCCGGCCGCCGTGGCATTCGCCGACAGGATGGCGTGCGTCCTGTCGATGATGAAGTCGACCTTGGTGCCCGCCGGGATGTTGGCGTTGCCGGAGAGCGTCGCACCCGCGTCAGACGGGAGGAACACCGACGACAGCGTCGCGGTGATCCCGGTGCCGGTGGCGGACGACTTCACCGAGACGGTGAGGGTGTCGGTAGTGCCGTCGGTCGCGAAGCCGATGACGACGGCGCTCGCACCGACGCCCGTGCCACTGATCCCCGAACCGACGGCCGCCTTGGAGAAGGTGCCCGCGGTCGCGGTGATGAGGAACGAGTTGGTGGTGGTGTTCACCGTGGCGGTGCTGGTGGTGGAGACCAACGTGGCGTAGCTGGAACCGCTCGCCGTGGTGATCTTCTCCGACCGGGTGCCGGCCGCGGTCGTCCCGACCACAGTGGAGTTGTTGAGCTGCCAGGTCGAACCGTTCCAGGCGACGGCCCACACCGGTCCGGTCGCCGAACCCTTGTCGACCGTGAGACCGCCGGGACGGAAGCCCGCCCGCAGGTCGACGGTGGGGTTGGTGTCGTGACCGGCCTGGAAGGCCCACTTGCCGGCCGAGTACGGGGAGATGGCGTTCGCGTACTGCGACGCCGATCCCGTGCCACCACCGTAGGTGTTAGACCCGTGGTACATGTCGTAGAACTGGTTCTCCTGGATCCGAACCACCGCCGGGCAGGAGTCCGACGAGATGGTCGACGGGTCGAAGCCACCGAGCAGGTTGGACTGGAAGAACGAGTTCGTTCCGGAGCCGCTCTGGAAGATGACCCGCTGGATCGGGCCGGGCTGACCACCGACCTGGCTCCAGTCGGTGTACGTGCAGTTGTAGATGCCCTGCAGCTGCGACTGGGTCAGGACCGCCGGAGCGTTGAGGCTCGAGGTCCCCCAGGTGAGGGCGTCGATGCCGAACGCGAAGAACTCGGAGTTGCCCGTGAGGAACGACGACGAGTAGCCCGAGGACCGGGCGATGTCGATGCAGCCGTTCGGACCGGCCTCGATGCCACCGCCGTTGAACGGCGCTGCGGCGTTGATGCTGTTCTGCAGCGAGGTGCGGCCCTCGCCCGAGCCATCGGGAGCGGGGAGCTCACCGGCGCTCTGACCGGAGCCCGTGGCGGGCCACGAACCGGTCTTGGCGTTGCGGTAGGTCTTGGCGTTGCAGTAGGAGTCCGCCGTGACCGTGAGCGGGGTGCTCTGGAAGTTGCCGGCCTTGATGTTGAACGTCTTGCCGGTCGTTCCGTCGGCGTTGAGGATGTCCTTCATCACGTCCTGCGTGGTGTCGGACCCAGCTGCGGCGATCACGTCCGTGTTCGGACCGGTGACCGCGTGGGCCGCGGGTGCGGTGGCGAAGGCGATCGACGCGGTCGACGCGACGATCATCCCTGCTCCGAGCACTCGCTTCATGAGCGAACGTCTCACTTGAGGTACGTCCTTTCCGAGGGTGGTTTGTTCGAGGACCGAACTGATCCCCGGTCAGCACTCCGCCGACAGCACTCATCATGCGACGCGCCGCGGAAACGATCGACCGTGAAGGCGTGAAGCCTGGGCGAACTCGCCCGAAACGGTGATCACGATCGGAATTTCGTCGCGCGTCCTTCATGTGAACGACGCGTAAACCGGAACGAAACCGCGGCGACTCAGCCCGAGGTGGAAGAGGAACCGCGACGCGCGCGCTTCACGAGTCCGATCGCGACCGGCGGAACGGCGATGAGGCCGAGCAGGGCGAGGAGCGGCACCGACGACTGGGCCGGCAGACCGGGTCGGTCGTACGCGACGGGCGCCGCCGCCCGCCACGACGTACTCCCGCCCGACTTGGCCCTGGCGGCCGTCCCGGTGGCGGCCCCGGCGGTCGCGGTCGCGCCGGCCACGGGATCGGCGCCCGGGTCGGTGGTCGCTCCTCCTCCGCCTGTCGGCCCGAGACCGGCCGAGCCCGACAGCGTGCCGACCGCCGCGAGCGGATCCCCCGGACTCGTACCCCCGTCACCCAGGCTGCCCGAGAACCGCGGATTCGAGCAGTTCCCCGCATCCAGCGCCTCGGGAGCGGTCCCGCTCAGTCGTCCGATCGAGTTGGCCACTTCTTGCGAGAGGTTCGGAGGCAACGGCGAATAGCCGATGCGAGCCATGTTCACCTGGCCGTCGCACGCGATGTAGCGCAACCACTTGGTGAACGTCTCGGAGATTCCGGGGTTCGGGTACGCGCCCTTGCAGGTGGGACGGTCCCCGGTGCCCTTGCACTGCGTGACGATGTAGCTGTAGGCCGAGATCGGATACGCATCGGCGTTCGCGTTGTTGTAGACGCCCGAGAGTTCTTGACTCAGGTCGGGGCGGAGGGCAGCACCTTCGAGCGCCGAGGAGATGTTCTGCGCATAGGGCAGCACGAAGTTCCCCGACTGGTTCTGGACCCACGCCGCCGGTGCCCCGTAGGTGAGGGCGTACCCGAACTCGTCGTAGGCGATCGACCATCGCCCTGAAGGGCTGGCCACGAACTGGGCGATCTGGTCCGACCCCGTCAGGGCCATCGTCTTGGGCGCGAAGTCCGGGGTGCTGTCCAACTGGATGATGCGGACGGTCGTGGGCAGGCGGTGCGCCCGGGCCCAGGGCGAGAAGACGTCTGGGGCGACGTTCTGCACGAAGTCGTAGAAGAGCGCGGTGGTGCCGGACTGCCCGGCGCGGTAGACGACCGTGATGGGCTCGTCGGGGAGCACCAGACCCTTGTTGTCGGCCGAGATCGCCGGGTCCGACCAGCGCGCGATGTCGCCCGTGAAGATCCGGGCGATCGTGCGGCGGGAGAGGTGGAGGTAGTCGACCTTGTTCCCCGCCTTGTCGACGGCGTTGTACATCACGGCGATCGCGCCCGCGACGTCGGGGACGTACTGATAGCCGCGTCCGAGGCCGGGATCGTTGCCCCCCTCACCACTCAGGGCGGAGAACTCGGCTTCGGTACCCGCGAAGTCGGTCAGGCCGCTGGCGAACGACGTGAGACCGTCGGGGGAACCGGTGGGTAGGTAGTTGATCGAGAGGCCGGCCGACTGCCCATCGGCGACCCACTGCTGCATGGCCAGCGCCACGTAGGTCGAGCCGGACCCGTTGACCCGCGCCGGGCTCGCCCCCGCCGGTCGCACCGCCAGGACCAGCGCGGCGAGCACGACGATCGCCGCACCGACGCGAGCCGACCACCTCATCCGAAGCGACCCGAGACGTAGGCGAGGGTGCGGGGATCGTCGGGGGCCGAGAACATCGTCTCCGTGCGTCCCTGCTCCACCACCCGCCCGGGCTCGTTCTCGGCCGCGAGGAAGAAGGCGCAGAAGTCCGAGACCCGCTGGGCCTGCTGCATGTTGTGGGTGACGATCACGATCGTCACCTGGTCGCGCAGCTCGGCGATGGTGTCCTCCACCCGGCCGGTCGAGGTGGGGTCGAGGGCCGAGCAGGGCTCGTCCATCAGGAGCACGTTGGGCTGCACGGCGAGTGAGCGGGCGATGCAGAGCCGCTGCTGCTGCCCACCCGAGAGCGCTCCTCCCGGCGACGAGAGGCGGTCACGGACCTCCCTCCAGAGTCCGGCGCGGAGCAGTGACTGCTCCACCAATGCGTCCTTGTCGCTGCACTTGATGCGCGCCAACTTCAGGCCGGCCAGCACGTTCTCGCGGATGCTCATGGCCGGGAACGGGTTGGGCTTCTGGAAGACCATCCCGATCCGCTTGCGGACCTCCTGGGCCCGCATCCGGGGGTCGTAGATGTCGTCGCCGTCGAGCTTGATCTGCCCGGCGAAGGCCGCGCTCGGCACCAACTCGTGCATGCGGTTGAGCATGCGAAGGAACGTCGACTTGCCGCAGCCCGACGGCCCGATCAGGGCGGTCACCATTCCGGCGGGCATGACGAGGTCGACGCCTTCGAGCACCAGCCGACTGCCGAACCAGGCACAGGCGTCTTCGGCGGCAAGCGTCGCGGGCCCGGGCGGTGGCCCACCGGTCAGGTGCACCGGTGCCCGGGGAGTCGGAACGGCCGACGCCATGGGCTCGGTCGGCGCGGCGACCACGACCGGATCGCCCGCTGCCACCGGCTCCACCACTTCCACGACCGGCTCGGGCGGAGAGGTCGGGTGCATCACGTCGGTCATCGGTTCGCCTCCTGGGCCCGGGCCGCACGACGGCTGGCCTTGCGGTTGCGCGCCTTCGAGCGGTCCCGGCCGATGAAACGGGCCAGGGCGAAGAGGGCGATCACGATCAGCATGAGCACGAGTGCTCCCGCGAAGCCGCGCTCGATCGCCGAGACATCGGGCTTGCGGATGTTGCGGTAGACGAAGAGGGGCAGGCTCTCCTGAGGCCCCTTGAACGGGTTGGCGTTCATCAGGTCGTATCCGAACGCGGTGAAGATGAGCGGGGCGGTCTCTCCCACCGCTCGCGCGATGCCGAGCACGACGGCAGTCGAGATGCCGGTGCGGGCCGTCGGGAGCACGACCGACCACACCATCCGCGCCCGGTTCGACCCGAGGGCCAGTCCGGCCTCGCGGAGGCCGTCGGGAACGAGTCGGAGCACGACCTCGACCGTCCGAGTGATGGTCGGCAGCATGATGAGCGTGAGCGCGAGCGCGGCCATGAAGCCGTTGTAGGAGAAGAGCTCGAAGGACTTCGCATACGGGAGGATGAGCACGGCGAAGATGAACAGGCCGGCCACCACCGACGGCAGTCCGCTCATCGCGTCGACGAAGATGCGGACGATGCGTCGCCACCGGCTCCGCGACTCGTTGAGGAAGATCGCCGCGCAGAGCCCGAGCGGTAGGGAGAACGCCAGCGCCAGGCCCACCTCCTCGATGGTGCCGACGACCGCGTGGGCACCACCGCCCGCCGAACTCGGCATCAACGGCGTGATGCCGCGCTGGTCCTGACTGAAGAAGGTGACGCGGAGCGCGTGCAACCCGCGGCTCATCAGATAGATCACGAGAAACACGAGCGGGACCAGCAACACGACTGCACTGGTCACGACCACCACGGTGACCACCCGGTCGGTGGCCTCCGATCGCCCCGCCTGGTCGGCGGTGACGACGAAGAGCAGCACCAGGAACACGAGGTAGCTCGCGACCAGGAAGCCCAGCCAGCCCGCACCGCTCGACAGCACGGTGAAGACCAGCCAGCACAGCGCCACCGAGCTCAGTGCACAGCCGACCAGGACCATGGCGTCCGTCGCCGTGAAGTCGCGCACCCGCCGTGGTCGGCGGTCGCGCGGCACCGGCGCGCCGGCGACCGGTGGCGGCGGGGTCACCGGGGTCGCGTCCTCCGGTGTCGATGGTGCCGGGGCCATGACCCCCGTGCCGGTCATACGTCGACCCCTACGCCGGAACGGCTCCGCGACACCACGATCGAAGCGACCATGTTGGTCCCGAGCGTGATCAGGAAGAGCACGAGACCGGCGGCCATGAGGCCCGAGGTCGTGAACGCGTCGGCGCCGGCCCGGAGCACGATGAAGCCCGAGACGGTGGCGCCGCCGGTCTGCAGGATCTTGGCCGTGATCTCGGGAACCTGCGGGAGCAACAGGGCGACCGCGATGGTCTCACCGAGCGCTCGGCCCAGACCGAGCATCGAACCGCCGATGATCCCGCCCTTCCCGAACGGCAGGACGACCGTCCGGATCATCCCCCAGCGGGTGCTCCCGAGCGCCAGTGCCGCCTCCTTCTCGCCGGGCGGCGTCTGGGCGAAGACTTCGCGGACCACCGACGCGATGATCGGCACCACCATCAGGGCCACGACCACGCCCGCGATGAACATCGAGCCCGTGAAGCGAGCGCCCTTGTCGACGTGGAAGATCGGGATCCAGCCGAAGTGCTGCGAGATCCACTCCGACAGGGGCGCCATCTGGGGGGAAAGGTAGAGGAAGCCCCAGATCCCGAAGATCAGGCTCGGGATCGCCGCCAGCAGGTCGACCATGCTGGTGAGGTACGTCCGGAACCTGGCCGAGGCGTACTGGGTGATGAACAGGGCGGACAGCACTCCCAAGGGGAGGGCGATGGTCACCGCGATGGTGGCGACGATCACGGTGCCGGTGAGCAGGCCCAACACCCCGATCTCGGGCGGACGCACATCGGTGCGCCATCCCTCACGGGTGAAGAACGAGAAGCCGCTCTCGCTCAGGGCCGGTCGGCTGCGCTGCAGGAGGAAGATCCCGACCAGCAGGAGCAGCACCAGGACGAACAGTCCCGACCCGAGGGTGATCCGGTCGAACCAACGGTCCACCCGACTCGGGTTGTTGTCGACCCGGCGGGGTCGGGGAACCCCGGGCGCGTCGACCGACGGTTCGGTGACCAGCACGTCGGCCATGGCCCGAACCCCGCGAGCCCGGTCAGCTCAGCCGGAGCAGGATGAACGCGAGGAGCAGGAGGACCGCCGCGATCTCGAGCACGGCTGCAACGGGGAGGGACCGGCGCTGCGCCCGCTTCGGCTCTGCGCTCTCCGCCGCTCCGGCCACCGCGGCTTCGGGGGCCGGCGCCACCGCGACCGGCTCAGCCACCGCGACCGGCTCGGCCACCACGACCGCCGGGGCCGGCGCCACCGCGACCGGCTCAGCCACCACGACCGCCGGGGCCGGCGCCACCGCGACCGGCTCAGCCACCACCGCCTGGTCGGAGGTCTCGGGCAGCTTCGGGGCCCCGACCGGCACGACCACCGGGTCGGCGATGGGCCGGCTCGGCGCCGGGGGCGGGGGCGTTGCGGGCGCGGCCGGGACCAGGCGCAGATCGGTCGGGATCCCCGGCACGTGTGCCGCCGGGTGCGGCACCGCAACGCCGCTCGCCATCCGCGCCCGGTACCGGGCGACCTCGATCATGGTCGCCGCGTCACGCTCGGCCTCGACCCGGAGTTCCTCGAGGAAGCGCTGGAGCCGGACGATCGTCCAGGTCGACGACCCCAGGTCGAGGTTCCCGAGGCGGGCAGATTCCTCGGCCGCATCGGCCGCCGCGCACAGCTCCGCAGCTTCGCGTTCGAGGTCGGCCAATTCGAGTTCCGTCCGGGTGATCTGACCCTCCACGGATCCGGCATCGACCAGGTCCAGCACTTCGGGGAGCCGCAGTCGGCGTTGCTGCTCGAGGGTGTCAGTCGTCATCGAGGGATCCCCTTCCTTCGGGCCCGACGAGCGAGCCCTTCAACCGGGCGAAAAAGTCGTCGTCGTTCGGGCTCAGCGGCTCGAGCGAGGCGTCGGGATCGAGCCCCACGCCAGCACCCGGGTCGTCACCGTCCGCAACCGGTCCGCCCGCTGCCTCGGGCGCGGGCGCACCCGCCAGGATCGCTGCGGCCTCCACCTCGGCCGCCCGGCGGATCTCCTCGATCTGGCGCTGCCCGTCGAGGAGCATCTCGGCCATCGTCCGGTCGAGCCCGACCGCAGCCTTGGCCCGCGCGAGCCGAGCCCCGGCGTCGGCGATCACCGATTCGAGCCGGGCCCGCTCGGCGGCGGCCGCTGCGTGGAACTCGTCGACTGCAGCCCGCGAGTACCACTTCGGCGTGTCCGGACGCGTGATCGCCGTCGGCGGCTCCAGGCGTTCGTGAAGATCCATGGGCGGAGGGTAGGAAAGCGAGGTAACCGGCACTTGAACGACCTGTGAACGCTGGCTCACCGTTGTCGAACGCGCTCCCCCTCGAGCTGGCCTACGATCCGCAGGTGGAGACCCGTCCGAGGACGCCCGAGCGCACCTTCGACGTCTTCGCCGCCCGCTCGCTGGCGGAGAGCGACGCCGCCTGGGGCGTCCAACGTTCGGCCTGCCCGGCGGCCTGGACCCCGCTCCACGGCGGCCACTGGGTGCTCACTGGTTACGACGTCGTGGCCGAGGCGTTCCGGGAGTGGGAGACGTTCTCGTCGGCCCGGACCGACCCCGAGCGGTCGTCGATCACCATCAGCGGGAGCCGCATCCCCCCGCTCCTGCCCGAGGAGCTCGACCCACCCGAGTGGCACCCGGTCCGGAGGATCCTGGCGGCGCAGCTGGCGCCGGCCGCGGCCGAGCGGCTGCGGCCCCGCGCGCGCCACTGGGCCCGCCGCTGCATCGACGCCGTGGTCGAGCGCGGCTCGTGCGAGCTCGTGACCGACCTGATCTTCCCGGTCCCGGCGGCGGTCACCCTCGAGTGGCTCGGGTTCCCCGAGGCCGACTGGCACCCGTTGTCGCGAGCATTCCACGACACCGCAGCCCACCCGACCGGCTCGCCCGAATACCTCGCCGCGATCGCGGGCTATGCGGAGGTCACCACCCGGGTGGCCGAGGAGGTCGCGGCCCGCGTCACCGACCCGCGCCACGACGGGCTCACCGCGATCGTGCACGCCGAGATCGACGGCGAGCGGATCGACACCGAGCTCGCCGAGGCGCTCGTCTTCATGACGATCGGCGGTGGCGTCGACACCACGACCGCCCTCGCCAGCGCGGCGCTCCTGCACCTGCACCAGAACCCCGACGATCGCGTCCGGCTCCTCACCGAACCCGATCTCCTCGACGGAGCCACCGAGGAGTTCCTGCGGTACTACCCCCCGGCGCGCACCCACGCCCGGACGCTCACCCGTGACACAGAGTTCGCCGGGTGCCCGATGCGCGCCGGCGACCGGGTGCTCCTCAGCGAAGCCGCCGCCGCCCGTGACCCGGAGGCCTTTCCCGACCCCCACGACTTCGTGATCGACCGCTTCCCGAACCGCCACCTCTCGTTCGGTGCCGGGATCCACCGCTGCCCGGGATCGCACCTGGCCCGCATCATGTTCACCGAGGTCGTGCACGAGGTGCTCGAGCGCATCCCCGATTACTCGATCGTCGACGACGCCGTGGTGGAGTACCCGAACTGGTCGATGATCGGCGGCTGGGCCGCCCTCCCG
>Ga0194055_10002439_pt1 | contig 14731 bp, 10 predicted proteins | sample SepL449m_MetaG_FD_155482 | JGI IMG/M metagenome (GOLD analysis project Ga0194055, IMG submission 155482) | Anoxic zone freshwater microbial communities from boreal shield lake in IISD Experimental Lakes Area, Ontario, Canada - Sep2016-L442-9m | ecosystem: Environmental > Aquatic > Freshwater >... | reverse complement strand
GGCTTGAGATGCGTACATGGATTTCAGCTGCTCCAGCTTCCCGCAGCATACGAACAATCGCACGCTGGGTGTTGCCGCGCACAATCGAGTCATCAACGACAACAAGACGTTTGCCTTCGATCACTTCGCGCAGGGGATTTAATTTCAAACGAATTCCAAGTTGGCGAATCGTTTGGCTCGGTTGGATAAAGGTGCGACCAACATATGCATTTTTCACTAAACCTTGTGCGAATGGAATGCCACTTCCTTGTGCGTAGCCCACGGCAGCTGGTGTTCCCGATTCAGGTACTGGGATGACCAAGTCTGCTTCTACTGGAAAAGCGCGAGCTAGTCGTCGGCCAACTTCCACCCGCACCGCATGAACTGGTTGCCCAGCGATTGTGGTATCTGGCCGCGCTAAGTACACATATTCAAAAAGGCAACCTTTAGGGTCGGCGGGTGCAAAACGTTGCGTTCGCAGTCCATGTTCATCGATTGCGATTAATTCCCCAGGTTCAATTTCGCGAACAAACGATGCGCCAACAATGTCCAACGCCGCGCTCTCGGATGCAATCACCCAACCGCGTTCTAGCCGACCTAGTACAAGTGGACGAATGCCCTGCGGATCACGAGCGGCGTACAGCGTTTGGTCATCCATGAATACCAAACTGAATGCACCACGTACCTGCGGCAATTCATGTAACGCAGCCATCTCCATTGACTTGTCAGGATGCGCAGCAAGTAGCGCCGTGAGAATGTCAGTGTCAGTTGTTGCAAGCGTTTCGAAATCAGTGTGAAGTTCGCCCGACTGCGCACGCATGTCACGAAGCCGCCGTGACAGCTCAGTTGTATTCGTTAAGTTGCCGTTATGTGACAGAGCTAAATGTCCAGTTGCCGTTGCTCGAAACGTTGGTTGTGCGTTATCCCAGCAACTTGATCCAGTGGTGCTGTAACGAGTGTGCCCAATGGCAATGTATCCCTGCAGTGTTTCTAGCGCTGACTCAGTGAAAACTTGCGACACCAAACCCATGTCTTTATAGACCGTGGTGTTATGACCATCACTGACTGCAATTCCAGCTGATTCTTGCCCTCGATGTTGCAATGCATACAAACCGAAGAACGTTAACTTGGCAACTTCTTCACCGGGTGCCCACACGCCAAATACGCCGCAGGCATCCTGCGGTCCCTTTTCGCCGGGCAACAATTCGTGATTGAGCCGACCATCCCCTGCCACAAGGCGAGTCTATCCTCGAGAGCGCTCCTAGCCCGGGTCGGCACTCATGCAAGAATCAACGCATGTCCGTCACCCCAAGCTACGAAGCAGTCGTAGAGTTAGCGCGACGCTCACAGATGCACCAGGACGACCGCGAGTTACTTGCCCAAGCAGTGCGCGAGGGTTTGGATTGGCTCGCAGCGACATATCCCGGTCGGGCCGTTGAGGTCAGGGTGCCACCCTTTCGAGTCGTTCAGATTCTTGGAGGAACCAGTCACCGCCGCGGAACTCCGCCAGCCGTTGTCGAAATGGCACCCCACACTTGGCTCGATGTGATCACAGGATCAGTGTCATGGGAACAAGCGCTGGCCTCCGGACACATCATCGCAAGCGGCGAACGCAGCGACTTGCGTGACGTGTTTCTTAACTTGTCCTAAGTGTGACTAACGCCAGATTGCCATTTGGTCAGTTGTCAGCGTTGACATACTGAGTTGGTTGTGCAAAAAGATCACTGCATCAGGATGAATCTGTGCAATCACTTGCGACAATGTCGCTCCAGAATAATGTCGCTCGTCTATTGAGACAACTCGTTTTGCACCAAGTGCGAAGTACGGAACGAATGCATCGCCAAATGAATCTTTGAGAATGACATAGGTACCAGTTCCGGATCCACGAATATCATCGATGCCGTTATCTCCATCAAGAAATGTTGCATAGCGGTTCGTGTATTGGTCCTTCCTGTTACCTATCGAATTGACCAAGATTGACTTTGAGCACACTGGCGTATCAAGCGGCTGCTCGGAACACCGAGTCAAGCCCGAGTGAGTTACCCATGGAATTTGGAACACATCAGGTTGTGCAACTCCGGTGGCAGTAAGCCGACGGCCCACTGATCCGATGAACTTTGGATAGTGACGCATCTGATTCAAAACTGGAAGTGGTTGTGGAGTTGCAATTCCCATTTGCTGGAGTCGCAAGGTCACAGCATTGCGGGCCGCAATAGCTGCTGGGTAATTCCAGTGATGATCAGTTCGATACCAATTCTTCGTACGCGTAGCAGAATCACCGACGATGGGTGTTAAATCCAATGTGGTGCCCGTTTGATTAAATTGATCAATAATCGCCGCTTTATCGTGCAAGTACGTGTTATCCCAATGCTTCGGAAGTACGTCGGCAAATACTTCTTGCTTGCGAGGCACGTACACCATCAGTAACGGCACACCTGCTTGAGAGGTTGTAGTGCGTAAGTCAGCAAGCGGCGCTTGGTAATCCAGTGGGGATCGCAGGAGCGGCATTGGGTCAAACATGATGTGCGTCTTTGGATCAGTCCACACGCCTGCAACTTCTTGGGCAGCAAAAACTTTCTGAGCCACTATCTGATGTAACCCCAGCATCCGCGTACGACCCAAAATACGGTCATCCAGAAAACTCTCAGTTGCTTTCATCCATGACCCACTGCGAAAAGTCTTCTCTGTTGGCATTTTGAAAACTGACAATATCCGAGCATCAAGTGCAGAATTATGTGGTCGATTTTGTGTCGAGTACGCCACCATCAAAAGCGAACACACTCCGAGAAGTACGAATCCCAGGAAACCGTTTTTTAAACCTTGTAAAAGTCTGCGCATATCAGAACCTAAAATAAATGAACGGCTTGTAGGAAACGGACACTAGGAATGAAGTCGCTATAACGAGCAATGCAACTAACACCAGTGCGGATATCAATGCCCGTGGCCACGTCCACGTGGCGGCACCATTAGTTAACGTGTTTTCGAGACCTTGCATTATTGGGCGCGCAATCCCTGCTGCCAGAGCACACCCAACCACTATCAAAACCCAATTCTGATGCACACTGAAACTTGTCCAGGGGTCTGTCAGCGGAGCATGGCCAGATGGAATGAGTTTGGAATAAATATTCTGGGCCTGCGCAAGCGAAGTACTTCTAAACAGAACCCAACCCACACCAGCAACGATGAGTCCATATCCATGTTGAATGAAGGCAGGAAGTTTCGCTAGAGCAGCTCCGTAAACCGTACGCTCTAATCCAATAAGGATTCCGTAATACAAACCCCAGTCGATAAATGTCCAAGCTGCGCCATGCCATAAGCCTGTGAGCGCCCACACCACCATAAGGTTGCGCCACAACTTCGCCCGACTCACTCGAGAGCCACCCATCGGGATATAGATATAGTCACGAAACCATGACCCAAGCGAAATGTGCCAACGCCGCCAAAAATCTGAAGCGGATGTTGCTAAGTATGGGAAATTAAAGTTTTCATGAAAACGAATCCCCAACATCGCGGCTAATCCAATTGCGATATCTGAATACGCCGAGAAATCAAAATAGATTTGCAAGCTATAGAGCAGCATCGACAACCAGGCCGTTGCTGTTGACGGCGAACTCGATAATGCAAAAAGTTGATCTACCGTTACGGATAGCTGATCGGCAATCAATGTTTTCTTCGCAAGACCAGTCGTTACGCGCACTGCACCGTAGCTAAAAAGTCCCCCATCAAATTTGGGATTGCGCAACTGTGGTCCAATATGCTCCCACCGCACAATTGGGCCAGCAACCAGATGCGGGAACATCGTGAGGTATGCAGTAAAGCGAAGCAGGTGGTCGCAGCCGTCATCACGCCGGCGATAAATGTCGATGAGATAGCCCATTGCCATGAACGTGTAGAACGATACGCCAATCGGTAGTGGCAGGTGAACTCGATTCGCTGCTTGTGTTTGTCCCAGTGTCATCAAAATAAAGTGTGTGTACTTCAAGATAACGAGCGGCAACAGATTTAAAACCAGTCCAAGAACTAACAGCGCACGACGCTGAGAGGTTGCGTGGACCAACGCTTTGCCAATGGTGAAGTTGATGACAGCCGAAACCATGATCAAGATAACAAGGCGCGGCTCACCCCAGGCATAAAAGAAAAGACTCAAGAGCACGATAGGAAGGGTGCGCAATCGCGAAGGCACAAGATAATAAGAAAGAAACGCTATCGGCATGAAAGCGAAGAAAAATACTGTGCTCGTAAATACCATGGTGCATCTAGCCTAGTTACTGTTTGAGTGGCTACTGGAATCCAACATCAGCCAAATAATGCTGGTAACACTTCTTCACTGACTGCAAACAATTCACTAATGCTCACCGAGACTTCGTCGGAATACACTTCGCCAATTGTTAAAATCGACTCGGGTATGACCGCACCAATAACAGCCATAGGTACATTATGACGAGAGCACAATTCGCTTAAGTCGCCCATGCTGGCTGGCGCAACAACGACCACTGCGCGTGTTGCCGATTCACTCCACAATTGCACAAATGCATCTTTACCCTCGGGAATCGTTACATGTGCCCCAATTCCGGCACGAAGCGACATTTCAACAAGCGCCTGAGCTAAGCCACCGTCTGCCAGATCGTGCGCGGCAGCAAGGACCCGTCGTTGCGAACCTTCGATAAGAACGTGAGCAAGCGCTCGTTCCATATTCAAATCAAGAACGGGTGGCAAGCCACCAAGATGACCATGTATTTCATGAGCCCACTCAGAACCAGCAAGCTCATCGTGAGTCACACCGAGAAGCACAATCGCATCACCCGGTGTCGACCATGCCATTGGTGTGCGATGGGCAACATTGTCGATGACACCGAGCACTCCAACCACTGGTGTGGGATGTATCGCTACGTCACCCGTTTGGTTGTAGAACGACACGTTGCCTCCTGTCACCGGTGTATTCATTTCTAAGCACGCATCTGCAAGTCCCGTGACTGCACGTTCAAATTGCCACATCACCCCTGGATCTTCAGGTGATCCAAAATTCAAACAGTTCGTTACAGCCAGTGGAGTTGCTCCCGTTGTCGCAACGTTGCGATAGGACTCAGCAAATGCCAACTGTGCTCCGCGATAAGGATCAAGCGCGGCAAACCGGGCATTGCAATCCGTTGACACCGCCACGCCACGACCAGTCTTTTCATCTACGCGAATCATCCCGCTGTCCTCTGGTTGCGCCAACACAGTGTTGCCCATGACATAGCGGTCATACTGCGAGGTCACCCAGGTCTTTGATGCCAGGTTTGGTGCAGCAGTCATTCGAAGTAATGTCTCACGCACTTCTGCAGCTGACCCTGGTCGAACTAAGCGATCCGGAGTTGGTGCATCCGCTTGCCGAGCATCGAGCCATTGCGGGCGCGCAAATGGTCGTTCGTAGACAGGACCATCGTGAGCAACTGAGCGAGGCGGAACATCAACAATGCGCTCGCCGTGCCAATCAACCGTGAGACGACCCGACGCATTCACTTCACCAATGACGACAGCCTCGACGTCCCACTTCTGGCACACGTCCATAAACGCATTTACTTTGTCGGGTGTCACTACTGCACACATGCGCTCTTGGGATTCGCTCATCAAAATTTCTTCGGGTGATAGTGAACTATCGCGCAACAGCACACGATCGAGCCACACATGCATGCCGCCTTCACCGTTACTTGCAAGTTCGCTTGTGGCACACGATATTCCTGCTCCACCTAGGTCTTGGATACCTTCGACGAGTCCGCCATGCAGAACTTCGAGGGTGCACTCGATTAACAGCTTTTCCATAAATGGATCGCCTACTTGCACACTCGGACGCTTCGCAGGTCCATCTGCATCAAAAGTCTCGGAGGCCAACACACTCACGCCACCGATACCATCGCCGCCAGTTCGTGCGCCATACAGAATTACAGCGTTGCCTACACCTGTTGCCTTAGCCAGGTGAATGTCTTCATGCTTCATCGTTCCGATGCACAGCGCATTAACGAGTGGGTTTCCCTGGTACGACGGATCGAAAACTACTTCACCACCAATATTGGGCAAACCAAGGCAATTTCCATATCCACCGATTCCTGCAACAACGCCATTGACAATGCGGCGGGTGTCGGGGTGGGACGGATCACCAAATCGAAGGGGGTCCATTACAGCTACCGGGCGAGCACCCATAGAAATAATGTCGCGCACAATTCCGCCAACACCAGTTGCTGCGCCTTGATACGGCTCAACATAGGACGGGTGATTATGGGATTCCACTTTAAATGTGACAGCCCAGCCATCACCAATGTCGACAACACCAGCGTTCTCACCGATTCCGACGAGCATGGCGTCGTTCTTTGGTGCCTTAGTTCCAAATTGACGCAAATGAACTTTGCTCGATTTATAACTGCAATGTTCGGACCACATCACCGAATACATAGCTAGCTCTGACGATGTTGGTCGTCGATCTAAAATATCTTTAATCCGTTGATACTCATCCGGCTTCAAACCCAAAGCAGCATACGGTTGTTCTGTTGTGGGAGATGTCAGTGCATGAGACACAGTATCCATACTCATACGGCTACCCGCCCATTCGTGATGAGCGACGACAACAGTGAAGTAAAGAAATCTAAGCCATCGGTGCTGGGACCAGTGAGCGCTTCAACCGCGTGCTCAGGATGTGGCATGAGGCCAACGATGTTTCCTGCCGCGTTAGTGATACCCGCAATATCACGACGGCTACCGTTTGGATTTAGGCCGACGTAACGTGCAATAACTCGGCCTTCAGTTTCTAATTCATCAAGCGTGCGCTCATCGGCAACAAATCCGCCTTCACCATTTTTCAATGGGATGACAATTTCTTGCCCAACGGAAAAATTTGAGGTCCACGAGCTGGTGTTATTTTCGATGCGGACTCGTTGATCACGACAAATAAAATGTAAGTGATCATTGCGAGTTAAAGCACCTGGAAGTAGATGGGACTCACATAACACCTGAAACCCGTTACAGATACCCAGCACCGGCAATCCTCCACGTGCGGCGTCAACAAGTTTTTCCATAACAGGAGCAAAACGTGCAATCGCACCGCAGCGAAGATAGTCGCCATAAGAAAATCCACCTGGTAAAACCACCGCATCAACGTTGTTCAAAGATTTATCTGCGTGCCAAATGGGCACTGCCTGCGCACCTGCAATACTGACCGCGCGCATTGCATCTTTATCGTCAAGAGAACCGGGGAAGGTAATTACGCCAACCCGAGCGGTCATTGTGCAACCTGCACTGTGAAGTCTTCGATCACAGGGTTACTCAACAGGGACGCTGCAATGGCATTAATTTGCTCAAGTTTCGCAGCATCAATATCGCCGTCAACATCAAGTACGAACTGCTTGCCTTGTCGTACATCGCTGACCCCAGAAAGACCGAGTCGACCTAAGGCACCTTGTACGGCGCGACCCTGAGGGTCAAGGATTTCGGGCTTCAATGCCACATTGACGATTACGCGGGCCATGAGGTCTCCACAACTAAAGAGTGTTTAAGCGTGTGATAGCAGTCTATCGTTCAACGTTTTGTTGAGTATTCAGGGATGTGCGCAAGTCCTTACGCGGCTCGTACATTGCTCACCTTCTTAGAAGATGACGCCTACCTACCGTGGAAGGGTGACACAATCCACAAAGCCAGCAGCCCTTTTCGTCTATGGGGCCTTCAAGCAAGATGGCGGCGGTCTCGGTCGTATGTGGTACCAACGTTTGACTGCCCTACACGATGCCGGCTGGGACATACATATCGGATTAATTGACTACCGACGCTATCGAACTCGTGCCCTACTTCGCATTCTTGGTGGAAAATTTCCAAGTGATGTGACAGTGCATACCTACTGGCATTCGCAGATGTCCAGGGCTCAGAGTGTACGAGCATTTGCTCGAGCTACGACTAAGTTTATCGCCCGAAAGCTGCTCCTGAAAAAGATTGCACGCGATGTGACGTCACCCCTTCATGAAGGTGTGAACACAAGAAACTACTTTGATCGACTTGGTCGCTTAACATCGAGCGAAACATTTGACAGTCAAACACATTCAGTGAATCAACGAACATGGTTTGACACGGACGGTAGCGAGATTGTCAGAAAATGGTTTACGCCCGACATGAATGAAACATTTATCCAGCGTCCATCAGATTTAGAACGCCACGAAACAGTAAGTGCGAGAGCAACGTGGCTTTCAGAATTACCGCTGCCAGATGGCACTATCGTCTTTGCCGATTCACCCTATACATATTCTGTGGTTGCCCAATTGCCTCAGCGTTGGGGCAAAATATTTGTTCTCCATCTCAATCATTTGAAACGTAAACACTCGGCACTCGGCGAACTGACAAGCAAGATGGAGCGTGACTTTAATCCGTTCGTCCGATTTGCTGATGCGATCGTAACTGCAACAGCAGATCAAGCTGAGGACTTAGAGAAACGTTACGGGGATACTTTCCATTTTGAATCCATCCGTCCCGTGATTGATTTCAAAATGCCATCACACAAAATCGCGCGCAATCGCCATCGCATCGTCATGGTGTGTCGACTCGTTGATGTAAAACGAGTGCACCACCTGTTGTCGGCTATGCCGCTCATCATGGCAGTAGTACCAGATGCACAATTGGACATCTGGGGCACTGGTGATGACGAGGCTCGACTCAAGGCACTTGCACTTGATGCTGGTCTCACAGACTCAGTCAAATTTTGCGGCTACACAACGGAGCCGGAGAAAGTATTTAGGCAAGCAGGAGTGTCAGTACTCACTTCGCAACGCGAAGCATATGGTTTGGCTGTTACAGAGAGCTTGCTTCAAGGTTGCCCTGTTGTGTCATACAACATCAAGTACGGGCCAAGCGAAGTGATAACTGATGGTCTCAATGGCATCCTGATTGAGGATGGCAAAATCGGCCAACTTGCAGATGCCATCATCTCGATTCTGACAAACCCAGAATTACAAGACTCAATGAGCCATGAAGCTCAGAAGGTACACGAACTCGTTGATCGCGAGCATTTTCAGCAGGAGTGGGTTGCGCTCGCAGAGCAAATAAGCGGCGTGGCACGCAGTAGAGTCGTTGCTACTACGGCCCCGTAGCTCAGGGGATAGAGCAGTGGTTTCCTAAACCATGTGCCGCATGTTCGAATCATGCCGGGGCCACGTGAATGATGTTCTAGCCTCTTTAGTTTCTGCATACGGCAGCGAAGTGATTGTCGACCCCAATGTGGTTGATGCCTACACCACAGACTGGACCAGACGATTTACTGGACCAGCTATTGCAGTACTACGACCAAAAACCGTGGACACTGCCAAGCAAATGTTTACGCACCTCAACACACTTAATGTAGTTATTCAAATTCAAGGTGGTAACACAGGTCTTGTAGGTGGTTCCATACCGCCACCGCGCAGTTCATTACCAGTAGTGATTGTAAGCACAAGTCATCTCAAGAATTGCGACGAAGTGGACCACGTATCGGGCAGTATCACCGTGGATGCCGGTGTCACGCTTGGTGAGTTGAACAAAATAATTTCAGCTCACGGTTGGGCGTTCGGTGTGGATCTCGCTGCTCGAGAAACTGCAACAATCGGCGGAATGTGTGCAACAAATGCAGGTGGGATTCGAGTATGCGCATTCGGGATGATGCGCGAAAACGTTACCGGAATTGAATTCATTACTCTGGACGGAACAGTTGTGTCAACGATTGACAAGCCTGCGAAAAATAACACAGGGCTACAGTTGGCAAACTTTGCGATTGGCAGCGAAGGTGTGCTTGGCCTGATTACCCGCGTGCGACTCCGATTGCGACGCCCGGCACAGCCCACAACTGTGCTTGTTATTCCGGCCAACACTATTCCCGATGCGCTTGCCTGGGTACGTGAAGCACAACAACACACAAACACACTTTTAGCGGCTGAAATTATCGACAACGTAACAATGGAGTTGGTTCTACACACACATAGCCTGCGGCCGCTCTGGACATCAACGGCCACATACGCGGTACTCATCGAATTTGAGGGCGACATTAATTTGTTTACCGCTCCCGATGATGCACTCGTTGCTTCGAATTACGCTGAACAACGGGAGTTATGGAAATACCGCGAACTTGCTAGTGATAGTTGGACATCACTTGGAGACGTTCACAAACTCGATGTCAGTGTTCCATTGCCACATCTAAACCAATTCGTCACAGAGCTGTCGCACGTATTTGCCTCACACCACAATGTCACACGTGGCGGATTCTTTGGCCATCTTGCAGATGGAAATCTGCACATAGAAGTAGTTGGTCCTACCTTCGAAGACTTCTCGATAGATCAAGAAATTTTAGAACTTGTGGCACGCACCGGAGGAAGTGTGAGCGCCGAACATGGAATCGGTCGCGCTAAGGCTGATTTTCTTAACCTGGCTCACGATGACGCCGCCTTGGCTGTCATGCGACAGATAAAGACTGTCTTTGATCCCAACGGGCGGCTCAATCCAGGTGTCATCTTTAATGAATAACCAACGTCTGTGCTTTTAGCGTCCGACGTTGTGTCAGGATAAGTCAGTGACGTGGTTGATAACAGGAGGCGCGGGCTACATTGGCGCCCACGTTGTTGCGCAAGTACTCAAGTCGGGACGCGACGTCGTCGTTCTGGATGATCTATCAACCGGTATCCAAGCCCGAATTCCAGACAACGTGATGTTTGAGCAAGTCACTCTGACTGACCAACAGCTTGTCCATCAAGTATTTAAGTCCCACTCAATAAGTGGCGTCATCCATCTAGCCGCTAAAAAACAAGTCGCAGAATCCGTAGCCAATCCGACGTTGTACTGGGATGAAAACGTTATTGGATTAAACAACCTGCTCGCCGCAATGTCCGAGCATGATGTCACAAAACTGGTCTACAGTTCCAGCGCCGCAGTTTACGGGCAACCTGAACTTGCAGGAACTGATCTCATTACAGAGACAACTCCGTGCAGGCCGATTAATCCCTATGGAGCAACTAAACTTGCCGGCGAGTGGCTGGCACAATCCCGCACAGTTTCCGATGGATTTAGTGTTGCGGCCTTGCGATACTTCAATGTGGCAGGAGCCGGAGAGCCACACCTTGGTGATCAGTTCGCTTTCAACTTAATCCCCATTGTCCTGAATGCAATTACCCAAGGCCAGCAACCCACAATTTTTGGAGACGACTACCCCACACCAGATGGCACATGCATTCGCGACTACATCCATGTCCAGGATCTTGCAGAGGCACACGTTGCTGCGATAAATCTTGTCGATAGTCGCGAAGGTGTGTTTGAACCCATCAACATTGGTACCGGAACTGGATCAAGCGTACGAGAAGTCATTGACGCTATCGAGGGAACATGTGGCATTGAAATTCATCCAGCTATGGCTGCACGACGCGATGGCGACCCAGCACAACTCGTTGCTGCCGTATCGAAAGCCCGCGAGTTGCTTTCTTGGCACAGCTCAAAGTCACTGGGCGATATTGTTACCAGTGCTTGGGAAGCGTGGAACGTTAACTAACAACCGCGCGGCATTGTGATAACGCATTTGCTTGGAACTGGAACTTTTGAAGTTGCTCGAGCAACTTTAAAAGTAATGGTTGCTTGTGCTAAGCCACCCTTGCCATCTTCGACTTGGTAATCCACGGTGAACGTGCCATGCCACGATTTAGGTGGGGTGTAACTAAAGCGGGTTCCAAGCAGCGTCAACTGACCAAACTTTACATCTGGATGGTCAAAAGAAATGTGCAGTGAATCTGAGTCTGGGTCAGAAATCCTTGAACCAACGTCAAAGAATTTCTTGGGCCCTCGTTGTTTGGCAGTCACGACAACATCACTAGCACTCGGTGCATGATTAGTTTCAATCACATCGGTGGCGACATTGTTGTCCAAGTCTGGATCACCGTCCCCATCTGGGTTTGCTGATACCTGTGCCATCACCTCATGTCGATTACCTGCAAGCCCAGTCAATACTGCGAATGTCACCGAGATGGAATCTCCAGGCAACAGCGGATTTGCCCCATTAATACCCCACTGATCGCCATGGCAGGTGAGAACGGGGTCGGCGACAACACAATTCGTCACATCCCCGAGATTCCAAACACTGGAAAATCCTGCGGGCAACGTCACAACCAGAGTTGGGTTGGTTTCTTTCCCTGCACCTAAATTGGTCACCACTGCAGTCACCGTGGTCTGATCGCCTGCTTGCACAAAGGCATCCTCAAAATCGACTTGAACTTCTAGGTCAGTCGGGAGCACGGAATACTCTGCGGTGACTGTGTTGGAAAATGTTTCGAAATCTCCAGGAATGGTCGCGTAGGAATACACAGCTTCCGAGACGTTACTAAAAGTCACAGGAGGACTTGCCCCACCAATGCTCGAATCAGCCACAGTTCCCCTAATTACCACCCTGAGATCATCTGCAGCGACGGCGCCCGATGTCGGGTTTAACGTGAATGATCCGCAAGTCACTGTTGAGCTTTCCACTGCGCAGGCGCTGGGGACCAGGGAGCCATTCAGGTAGGCCTTTGCATCAAGAAAATCGACATACTCGGGCAAGTCATCCTGCAGTGTTACATTGCCGGCTTGCCCAAACCCAGTGTTTGTTCCATCAATTGTGTATTCGATGACATCATCTTTTGCCACTGTTGTTGCGGGAGTTAAACCATCAGAGGCCGACATGTTTGAAATGTATTTCGTCAATTCAACATTTGGTGCGTACAGCTCTGTGGCAATTCCCATTGCAGACAAAAAATACGTGTCGAGATTTGATGTGAAAGTTACGGTTGCTGTGGTTTCATCATTTGGAATCGCATTGATAGTTTCGATGCGGTCAATGTCTACCCCGAAGGTATTTTTGAAATGATCTGGCTCGCACGTATTGCTTGGGCAATTGTCAAAGTATGAGTTTCTTTCGTCGTCCTGCGAAACTGTACTGTTCATAAAGTTGTTTGCGGGATTAAGTGAATTAGCAAGCGTCGTTGCTAAGTCTCCACTCTTTAAAGTTACTGAATCACCACCGCTCGAGGCATCGCCTTCAACAGCAACAATTCCCACTGTTGACGAAACTTTTCCAGATGGAGGTGTAATGAAATCTGAAAGTTCAATATCTTCCGACGAATTTTGTGCCACTAACGAAAATCCTGCAAACACTGTGACGTTTCGTAGTGGTTCGGAAGAATGTGCGTACACAACTATGAGTGACCAGCCAGCAGAACGATCTACGCCCTGAGATGTCTGAATGTTGCCTGCTGTGAAGGTAGCAACTTGTTCTGCGTTGCCGCCATCATGCCAATTGCTTGGGTTGACAACTGTCGATGACACATCTGCATAGGCGCTGTAGTACTTCACACGTTGACTGTTGTCTTTTTCTTCTCCAATGCCATCACGAGTAATGAGACATTTATTCGATGAGCAATCTTGATCTATGCCAGAAAAGAGTGCCTGACCGCGAAGCAATCCATTTTGCGCAGCGACAATGTAATTGGGAGCGTTAGCCGAGCCACCTTCTAGAGTGCCAAACCAAAAGAAGTACGCCTTCTGAATAATTGCCCCAGCTGGAATTCTGATTGAAGCGCTCGATGAATTAAATGGCATCACGCCAACCATTGGATGTGAAGACTGGATGTTACGCATGACATAAGCGTTGTTGTTGTAGTTCACGCGCCCTGGAGCAAGACGACGAGCTAAATCGCAATTTGCCTGATTAGTGCCTAATTGAGAGGAGCAACTCACGACAGTATTGCCTGTCATCACAAACTGACCATTAATGTTTTTGTTGTACAGCGCCTGGAACTGTGCCAAATTGACGGCTTCTGCACTTTGGGCGCTCAGCCCAGCACTGAGCAACGCCACTACGACCGAAATAATGCTGTTTCTGCGGACAATTCTTGGTTTCCACATGACCATGCTCCTTCACGTCACGAATATCGACATTTTAGAGCAAAATGTGCTTTTTGCTCAATATTGGCCAAATTCGAGCCTTTTCATAGATGTGGCAGCCGCACAATTCGGCACCCAATTGGTACATTTAAAGGACAATCGCATCCGCGAAACCATTGGTTTGAAGGCCGGTCTTATGCTTCCCCGCAAACGACAATTGAGCGCGATGGGCATGATTATGCTCAGCGCTTCTCTTGTTATGCCAGCGAGCCAAGCGACAAATAATGCCACGCCAATTGTGAGTGCTACGCAACTCAGCGAGATGGCCGCCTGGACAAATTCAGCGCTTCATGATCGTAAAGCGATGCTTGCTGCGAAAGCCTCACTTAAGGTTGCGGACGCAAATCTGACTACGGCCAAGGACGCGGTTTCAAGTGCCACGGCGCTACTCGCCACTGCAACATCAGGACAAGCCGGTAACCAAAAAACACTCGATGCAGCAAATGCTGTACTCACCGCAGCGCAAAAGTCGCTCGCCAAACTGATTCCAGATCCCAAGGCCGACCCCGCACCTTTACCAACAACGCCTCTTACTGGTCTCACAGTTGCTGCGCTCACTACTTCTGTTGCCAAAGTAAAACTGGTTCAAGTGCAACTTAGTATCAAGAAAACAGGTAAGTGGGATAAAAAGACTAAAGCCGCATATAAAACATTTCAAATTTCATTAGGTTACTCAGGGGCAAATGCCGATGGCATTCCTGGACAAAAGTCACTCGATGCACTGATTGTTCTGGCTGGTAAGAAAGAAGCTGCACGTCTTGACACTCTTAACAAAGCAGCAATCAAGAAGGCACGTTCCGCGGTTAAGGTG